>Ga0210394_10000104_pt1 | contig 206180 bp, 154 predicted proteins | sample IncBWC12MmetaG_FD_160121 | JGI IMG/M metagenome (GOLD analysis project Ga0210394, IMG submission 160121) | Forest soil microbial communities from Barre Woods Harvard Forest LTER site, Petersham, Massachusetts, United States - Inc-BW-C-12-M | ecosystem: Environmental > Terrestrial > Soil >...
GGCGGTGAACACCAGGTTGCTGAATGTGGCGATGCCGCCGACCACGGATACCGTCGTTGTTCCGCCAACCCCTGCGGGAGTCGAACTGATCGTGATCGAAGCGGTCGAACCGGTCACCAGGTTCCCGCTGCCATCCTGCACCTGCACCACGACACTCGCCAACGCAGAACCTGCTGTGCCATTCGTTGGCTGCGTGGTGAACACCAGCTTCGACGCCGGCCCGACCGGTGATGTAACAGTGACAGTGGAACAATTGGTACTTGCGAAGGTAGTTCCGGTGGAGGTGCTACCATTAACGGAGACGTAGAGTTTTCCGGTGGCCAGTGAGCTGGGCAGCAAGACCTGGGCACGTTCGGTTGAACCGACAATCAATTGGAAAGAAGACGGTGTCACTGTTGCGATTGGCGCGCCGCCGCAAGACGCCGCCAAGAAAACGGAAACATTAGCCGCGGGAATGGTTCCTGTGGGGTAGCCAGAGCCGGTCACATAGACGTAATCGCCCGCCTGCTGCGTACCCGGGACAGCCGAACCTGTCAAGGTAACGGAGACCGGTGGATTCGGAAGAGCAGCAGTGGCTGAATAGGTGCGTCCTGCTGGAGCGGATGGGTTGCCGATGGCAGTGGAAAGTTCCTTCGAACCAGAGAAGTTGTCTTTCAACGCTTGCGGGGCATTAAGCCCAAAGATGGGATTTCGCGAGACAGGCTTGGGCGAAACAGCAGCCTGAGCGAGCGAGGGTCCCCAATCGGGTCCGGGGGCCAATACCAGCGAGAGTATGGTGGAGAGGATGAAGCGAGGCGCATAGGATAGAAATGCGAAACGCCGGTATGAGAGGTGCATGTCGCCCCCAGACTTGCAAAAATATGCGGCGTTATGCGAATGACCCGTCGAAGCAGGTCACGGCAATCCCAACTGAGCCGAACTTTTAATTGGCCAAACGCCGACCTGTTCGAAACTCTTCTACGAATCGCGACTAAAAGTAGCCCCGAGGCGAAAGAGTGAACGCGAGTGGAAAACGAGTAATAGCAGTCCTGCAGCCAACAGGGGCATAGTACCCGGTTCCGGAGTGGCCCGAGGCTGAGTGCTCACGTTAATAAGGGTGAAATCCCCCGCAACCAGCGGGCCCGTGAAATCGTTCAACAACGTCACTGAGTTCGGATCAATCGTCATTGTGCTCCCATCAGCCAAGACAACTGTAGTTGGGAAAAAAGTGCCGGTTAGAGTGGCGGAGTTGACTTGACCCACGGAAAAAATGGCACCCGTCCCCAGATCGCCGAAGGGATCAAGGGAAGAAAGAGCTGTCGTCGATGAACTACCGTTCGAGAGATTGAGGGTGAGTGTAAACGAGCGGAAGTCGAGGAAGCTGACTACAGAACTACCGCCTCCAGGCTGCGTCAGGTTCGTAAGGTCTACAGCATACCCATCCTTGAAATGATCGAAGGACAAAAATCCCACCGGCAGATCATCGGCTTTTGCGGCCGAGCCAGCTAGGAACCATAAGAGGCAGCCTATAATGACCGGCAAGCGAAATCTCGAGCTCATAGATCCCGCCCTTCGTCTTCGAGCCCACCACCACCGTCTCGGCCCGTTCGTTGCGTCAATTCATAGTCCAAGGGAGACACCCGCGAGATACAGATATAAATTAAGGACGGTGCAATTAGCTTACCAAAGGCATTTCGAGTCCGAGGTAGCCTTTACTAAAAGTTAGCCATGTTCATGCGTAAGCACCTGTGCAAACGATTTCTCAAACCGAGCAAGCCACTTGACCAAATTTGACAAGCCGGAGTTCCGTAAGCGATCAACAGGAAACATTGAGCGACGATTTACTCCGATATCAGACCAGATTTCCGCTTCCCCCGTAAGCTCATCGCAGCCAGGCCAGTCGCCAGCAGGAACAGGGTGGCAGGCTCAGGGACCGATGCCTGATTCAGCGGGGTAATTGATCCGGACAGACCAGTGCTGTCGAATAAGTAGTTGCCGTCGGCACCAAACCCCACAGCAAAGTCGATATGATCACCGGCATTCAGGCTTTCCGTAAGTGAAAACGGCAAATGGACATCAAAGCTGGCGATGTTCATGCCAGGGAACAAGTCTGTTCCGTTCAGGTAAATGTGTACATCCGTAGTTGTCGGGCCTTGATAATCAACCCCTTCAAAAAAGCCTGCAATTGAATACATACCAGCAGAGGGCGCCGTCCATCGAACGTCGCTCGCTATGCCAGCGGGGTCAGGGTGCAAATTGAGCATGTCCGTGGGCAGATCCCATGAAGAATAAAAGACGTCTGCACCGGTTTTGTTGGCCACGACGACCGGGAAACTAGTGCTCGTCGTCCAGTACCCAGAAGCGAGGCTTGAGCTGCTGACGGTAAAGGGAGTAAACGTCGTACCCGAAAGGGATCCGTAACTCCACACCCCGTTGGGGTTCGAAGCGATCGAAAAGCTTCCTGCAATGTCGTCGGCGCGGGCGCTCATCACCAGGCACATTCCCATCATAGTGACTGCCAAGGCTGCAAAGGCAGTCCGTCGCGCGATCCTCTGGGAGTAACTCATCACGGTGTTTCTCCTTTGCCCCGGATAGCGATACCCGAAGGGCTATAGGGGGTTAGGCATACCGTCTGCCAAAGTGCTCCAAAGGCGTCATTTAATATGTGTCAAATGCCGTTTGAAGCGCGCTGCAAGATCGACTTTGTTACCGTGCGACTCGGGCCGCGCAGTTTCAAATTTGGAATCGTTTGAATCAAATCCAGCCTTCCGAATGGATTACAGGCTCCGGAGTGACAACAAATTTGCACATGTTTGGAAACTCACTTCTCTTTCTATTGTTCATACCTATTCCTTGGATGGCCGTTGTATCATCGCGCGTACTGGCGCACACGCAATGAACATGCAGGATACAAAACAGTTTTCCTTCAGTACGTTTTGGCTCGATGTTGAGAAGCGGCAGCTTCTGCATCGCAATCAGCAAGTCATTCTCACGCGCAAGGCGCTCGATACCCTAAGCGTCCTGGTGTCAAACGCTGGGCGCGTAGTTAGCCGCGAGGAGCTCAAGCGGCTCGTCTGGGGCGACGCCTTGGTTGAAGAAGCCACCATCGCCCAGAATATTTTCACCCTCCGGAAAACTCTGGGTGAGCACGAGCCCGGGCAGAATCTGATCGAAACGATTGCTGGCGTCGGGTATCGCTTTACGGGTCAGGTACATCCCTATTTCTCCGAAGCAAGTCCGCTGCGAATTGGGGTTTCCGATAATCGACGCCCGCTGTCCGTTTCCAAATTTCAAGTGCGCTTGCGGTGGATCGTCCCCGTTCTAGTCGTAGTTCTTGGACTTGTCGCGGCCATTTGGCGGCGTTATGCTCCCCCGCACGCCCCTCGGATTCAGTCTTTGGCCGTGTTGCCTTTCGCAAATCTTACCGGTGATCCACAGCAGGAATACGTTGCCGACGGTATCTCCGACGCTCTCTTAACCGACGTCGCGCAGATCTCAGGATTGCGGGTTATTTCCGGAAGTTCTGCGGCGCGATATGCCACGACCAGCCTCGACAGGAAAATTCCGCAGGATTTGCAAGTCGATGCTCTTGTCGAGGGCGCCGTCCTAAAAGATGGGGATCAGTTCGCCGTCGATGTGCGTCTCGTACATTCGGCTGATTACCACACGCTTTGGACTGCCCGCTTCGAACTTTCGCATCACGACCTGCTGGGGCTTAACTACACCATCAGCCGATCTCTGTCGCGGCAACTGCAATCGCCAGGAAGTGAACTCAATGTCGCGCCACAGTCCTCGGTCGGGACTGGAAATGTCGAAGCGTATAATGAATACCTCAAAGGACGTTTCTTCTGGAACAAGCGCACCGAAGACGCCTTTGTAAAAGCCATCGAATACTTTAATCACGCCATAGCTCTCGACCCGAAATACGCACAAGCTTACGCCGGACTAGCCGATTCCTATGCTCTGCTTGGTTCCTTACCAAACGCTGAAATGCCGCGCTCTCAAGCGATGCCCAAAGCCAAAGCGGCGGCGTTAGAGGCCCTTCGAATCGATGATTCTCTGGCCGAAGCCCATACTTCCCTTGCCTTCGTCAATATGCAGTATGAATGGGACTGGCCGGGCTCTCAGAAGGAATTCAAACGCGCCTTGGCGCTCAATCCAAACTATGCCACAGCTCATCAGTGGTACGCGGTGTGGCTCATGGCCCAAGGCAAGACGGCTGCCTCGCTCGAGGAAGAGCTCCGCGCTCAGCGGGCAGATCCTCTATCTATCATCATCATGACCGATACTGCCCAATTGTTGATATACGCCGGACGCCACGACGAGGCTGCGAAGCAAGCCCAACGGGTATTGGAAATAGACCCGGCTTTTCCTTTGGCCCACCTGTATCTCGCGGTAGCGTATATCGAAAAGAAAGATTATCCGGCGGCGACCACAGAGTTTCAGAAGGTCCTGGCCATCAACAAAGAGGATCCCTGGGCGCTATCGGGGCTCGCCCAGGCATACGTTCTTGTGGGCCAGACAGGAAAATCCGAAGCCATCCTCCGCGACTTGCTGCAGCGTGCAAGAAGTCAGGAAGATCTGACCATCGAACTGGCAAAGGTATATGCGCAACTTGGCGAGAACGACCGTGCATTCGCTTGGCTGGAGAAAGCATACCGAAACCGTACAGGAAGCTTGATCCTTCTAAACCCCGTTCCCGATTTCCAGACCCTCCACCATGACCCTAGGTTTGCGGACCTCGACAGGCGGATTGGCCTACCTCTTCCAGATGAACGGGCGGCGCTAGACAGACCACCAACATAGCGCTTCTAGCGTTAGCTTGGGCGCAGGAGATCCCCGGTTCAAATCCGGGCGCCCCGACCATTTCCTTTCTTCCAATGCACTCTTCAAGCTAATTCCCGTCTGGATGCTCAACCTGAAAGCTGCCCGCGCAAAGACGAAGACCCCGCACCGGTGCAGGCCGCGGGGTCTTGAATGTCGCTCAGATTTTGAGTAGAGCCGATTACACCGGCCGGGCCTTGCGGCCCAGCAAAACGTCGGCAAACAATCCGGCGGTTAACAGCGTGAAGGTACCAGGTTCCGGCGCGGCTGTGACCGACGAGGAAGGAAAGGTCGTTCGAGACTGCAAATCCTTTCCCTCCGCCTTTCTGCGCGCCGCAGGAGTTATTGTATCCGGTTGCCTGTACGTGTAGAGGCCCACCGACCATGCCATGCTTGATGCTGACACTGAAAGTGTAGAGCGTTGTTGCGAGTCTGGTGGTCATCGGCAACGAAGTGTCCCAGCAAACCGCGCCAGGCGTGCCGTTGGAATCGCAACCACCTCCGGATCCAACTGCGCTATTGTTTTGACCGCCGCCCATTGGGTTGTATCCAGCGGGTGCGGAAATCGCCGTCGGTGTGCCTGAATCGCTGAAGCCCTTCAGGGTCACATCGTCCGGATAATAACTACCGCAAGCCTTGATGTCCGTACATTGGATGGTCAAAGTCGCGGTGTGCCAGGTAACCGAACCCGCAAATACGATGCTGGAACGTATAACTGTCGGCGCGCGCCGTGCCACTCAGAGCCAGCCCGAGCAGTAGGACACCCACCAGACAGGCGAATCGCTGCTTGTTCATAATCTCTCCAACCACAGGAACAACCGAACAGGATGCACCCGCTGGCCATCGCGCGGGTTTGGCGCTAACTCACGGAGTCTATCTAACCGCTTCATTTTCTGTATGTTACTTGGAATCAGGGAGGGGGACCGGGCTTAGAAACTGGGCCTTTCGACGTGGGAAAGATGGTCCCGGTAGTTGACCACATCGGGGACAAGCCTGCAATTATCTGGCACCCGCGAACATAAACCCCAAGTCACTTTTGCCCCGCAAGACCGCACGCCGCCCATCAGGTCTTCACCTGAGCAGTCTGGGGTGATTACCGGGTTTGGATTTGGAGGATTCCCCGAATTGCACTTGTTTGGCGAAGAGCTATCTTCGAACTACGAGAGCGGGCCGCCTCCGTTGACTGGGCTCCCACCTCTTTCACCCCGAGATCAAACTGTCCAGACACGGAGGCGGACCAACTCAAGTTCAGAAAGCGGGCGGGAGAAAGTTCGCGCAGCACCGAGGTAGAAAAGACGGTGGCACCGGAAGTCGGGAAAACGCCCGGGTAACTGCGCAGATTGGGGCAAGGCCGTGAATGACATGAACGATTTGAATAATGACATTCCGAAATTCGTCACCAGGGCTAGAGCCTCTTACCTGCTCGGCATACCCGAAGCCGAATTGCGCCGCATTTCGGAAGAATCGGGATTGGGTCATCTGGAACGCGCCGGAAATGAAGAGGAGATGTATTTCACTTACGAGGAATTGCGGCAGATTTGCCAGGCGACGGCTCATCCTTCGCAGGCGAGCCACTGACGAACCGGCCCGCTCGATGCTGCAAGACAGCCGAGGGCTGGGAATAGTTTCTGGAGCAACGCATGGAAGTAGCGATCAAGAACCGAGGACGAGACCAAACGACCATGGGGCCAACCAAAGTTCGTAACTGCGCTCGCAAGCAGACCGAACATTTCCGGTCGAAGAGTTATCCTTTTGACGCCGCGCTATTGAGAGCGACAGAGGACGCGCAGCAGTTGCGCCGCAATGTCTCCCACCTGGTCGAACAAGGCGAGGGAATTGCTAGTGAAACCATTTTCCAGACGTTGCTTTCCGATGCCAACCGGGAGCTCGCCAGCTTGCTGCAAGACGTGCGCAAGGTGCAAGACGACCCGCTGCTCGAGGACGGGCAGCTCGGGCGGATGAAAAAACTGATGCTGCGAGCCGTGCAGTGCGCCGCAAAGCAATACCTGTTGCAGGCGGAGTTGGGCAACCTGGCGCTAACCGACGAATTAACGGGCTTGTGCAACCGCCGCGGATTCATGGCCATTGCAGAACGCCAGTTGAGGATCGGCCGCCGCACCGGACGGGGAATACTCCTGTTTTTCCTGGACATTGACGGCATGAAGCATATCAACGATTCGTTTGGGCATGGCGAGGGAGACCTGACTCTGAAACGTACGGCCAAGGCCCTGAAAATGACCTTTCGGGATTCCGACGTAATCGCCAGGCTGGGTGGAGACGAATTTGCTGTGCTGGCGATCGAGGCCTCAGACAACAGCGAAGCGGCCATTCGGGCCCGGCTGGCCGAGGATCTGAAATCCGTGAGCGCGGGAGAGACGCGCTATGGGATCAATCTAAGCCTGGGTGCGGTACGAATCAATATCTGCAGCAATGCTTCGATTGGAGAGTGGATGGTTCGCGCGGATCAGGCTATGTACGAGCAGAAGAGGCGCCGGTTGAGCCGTCTCCACGAACCGGCAGTCATGCTTCAGACAATCCAGGTGCCATGACTTGCGAGGAAATATTGTGGTTTAGCTTCGCGCAATTTAATTCGGTTCTTTAGCGCCGTCCAGCCCGGTGCAGCGATTCCGAAGGCAGTTTGGAAGGTGAGTCACCAAATGCCGATGCGGTCTGGACGACTTGAAAGAAGAACCCGGCTGGCCGTTCCGATAAGGATCTCCAGTCTCAAGGAGCCGTCTGCTGGCGAACGGTCTACTACCGAGAACATCTGCTCTCTGGGGATACGTGTGCTGGTGCGACACGCCAGGAAGCTGAACGAGCGGCTGTTGATCAAGTCTGCCGATGGAGAACTGCAGACCGACGCACGCGTTGTGTATTGCGAACGCCTCCTGGACGGCCGGTTCGCCCTGGGATTGGAATTCCACGGAGAGGTCACTAGCTGGCTCAAAAAGTCCATGGGATATGGAGACTGAGCACCGGCGCAGAAAGATTGAACCCTCAACCCGCATCGCAGCTCTGGCTCAGATGGAAAGCGTAACTCGCAACGTCCAAACTCATTTCCCCAAGATTAAATTGGCTTGAATCCGCCTGTTTGGAAAATGGACTGTGGTCCTTTGAGTTGCGTGCTTGCTTCCCAAAGGACCACAACTTCATGAGTGAAAAACCTGGCTGATCCTATTGCTCGAAGATTAGTACCGCTGGGTTCGAGTCACTTGCCGACACCACTACAAACTTAGTGGGCGACACCACGTAGACGATCGCGCTGCTGCCGCCAACACTCCCCGTAAAAGTTCCTCTCCCATTCGTTGGTGTGGATGAGATGGAGTAGGCGGAATTCACGTTGACGCCGGAGCTTGCGCCGCTCGGCGCGCCGATATCCTCGCTGCCGGTGATGCTGCCGGCCGGGCTGGCGCCGTTCGCCGTGAACTCGCCGGAGAAAATCGTCACGCCCAGCGTCATGGGCACGGTCGCCAAGCCGGCATACGAGCCGCTGAGCGCGCTATTGGTAAGCGATGTCCTGGTTTGCGGATCACCGAACCCGAACAAAACGGAACTGTCCGGGACAACGAAGAAAGCTTGCTCGGAGCTGACGAGGTAAGCAACCAGGTAGCTGCTGCCAAGGTTGATCGCGGTTCGGCCGTTGCTGGCGACGCTTGACGTTCCGGCAAGAGCGGCGACCGACGTAGGGACCCCACCGCAGTTCTGGTCATAGGTCAGGGAAAGAGCGCCGGTCCCGTTGCCTGTGAGCAACCCAGCGATCACATTGGGCGCGGCGCCAGTCTTGCTGCCGCAGCCGGAACCGACCCGCCCGGTCAGGTACATCACCATGCCGCCGTTCAGCGAGGCGTTAGAGAAACCTCCGAGCGGGGTTTGCTGCCGAAGGAACGCGCCGATCAGAAGAGGGGTCACCGGCGTGGGGGAGTCTGACTCCATCGCAACAATTTTCCCGGAGTTCACGACGTAAAAGACAAAATTAAGGTTTTGCGGAACTCCGCCTGCGAGTGGCGGGAGATTTAACATGCCCCGGCCATTGGAAGCATCGGTCACGATGTAGTTCGACGCGAAGACGTTCAACGTGGTGAATGTGCCGGACTGGTTGGCGTCAGCGGCGCCGCTGGTGAAAGTGCCCGCTCCGTTCGCCGTGATGCGGCCTGCGATAGCGGTGCGATTGTTCGAAGGGTCGAAGCCCGCAACGCCAAAAGCATAATCGCCGGCGATCTTTGCGGTACTGTACGCGGTCGTGTCCGCCTTTTCCATGGAGCCGGAGCCGACCGTTCCGTTGCCGCCCGACGCGTCAATCTCGACGAACTTCGCAATACCATTGGCCATCATCACAAAGGCCAGCTTGCCGCCGCCGGGAATATTCAAATTCATCACGCCGCGGTTATCGGCGCCGATCGAATAAGTCCCGGTGAACGCCTGGTCGATTAATTTCTCCGGCACACCGACGCCGTTGGTGTCCAGCAATCCATTCGTCAAATTTCCGGCGCCGTCCGACGTGAATCTGCCCACGGCGGCGAAAGGAGTTGAGCCACCACCGCCTCCGGTCGTCATCCCGTTGAACATAAAAGCGTAATCGCCTTTGAGCAGGGCGTTGTTCACCCCGATTGTGTTCTGTGCCCGGATCGTGGCGGCAAGAACCAACGCCAGGCACGCGATCCCCAGAATCTGCAACTTTCTCATCTTTCCTCTCCTCGTCTGTTGAGCGGTTTATTGAGCGGCCTACCGGACAATTCGTAACGAAGCGCCGGGGAGAGTGTTCTTTGGGCGAGGACACTCATCTCGTGAAATTGGCCCGCAGCGTGGCCGGGTTCACTCGGGTCGTCCAACCATTTCCTAGTTTTCAGCCACCTGCCGATCATCCGCCGCTATCGTATATATGCCTTTGTGGCGGACTGCGGGCAATCGGGTGAATACGGGAAAAACAAGGCAGGAATTGCCCGAACAGCGATAGGGGAGGAAAGGGAGGAAACCGGGGTTACTCTCACAGGCGAGCTTCGTAGATTTCCCTCAGCGTGCGCTGGGAAGAATCTTGGTATCTCTCTGGACCAACTTGCGCAGAATGGAAGGAATCCTTTCGAATTCGGCCGACTTGTCAAGAAACAGATTGGCGCCTGCGGTCAAACATTCCTCGCGATATTCGGGATAGGGATAGTTTGTACAGATAAGAACAAAAAGATCGGGCTGTTCCGCGCGAATGGCGCGGAGAACATCCAGGCCGCTGCCACCGGGCATGTGCAGATCGAGAATCAGCGCATCCGGCTTCATTTTCTGAATGCCGCTTACCGCGGCGGGCACATCGCCTGCTTGTCCCACGAGCCGCGCGCCGGGGACCTCTTCGAGAAGGCCCGCGAGGCGTTCCACGACAACCCTGGAGTCGTCAGCGATAAAGACTTTCATATTGCGTCCCTCATGAAGAGCGTTCGCCCAATTCGGAACCCAAGGGTGGAACCGAGAGGCAGAGCCCAATGACAGAGAATGACAAATCCGCGCGGAATTACATCGGGTGGAATCACGAATCTCATGTAGGACGATCTGAAGTGCAATTGACCGCGATTATCCTACGAGAAAAAACCGGCATCCAATCGGCAAAAGTCGTGGTGGCCAGGGTTCGCAGCCCCGTGCTTGCTCCCGGTTAGTCCACCAGTTGCGCTTCCAGCGCGTAGCGAATCAGATCCGCATTCGTCTTCATGCCGGTCTTCTCCAGAATCCGGCCGCGATACGTACTGACGGTCTTTACGCTGAGAGAAAGCTCCTCGGCCATTTCCTTCACTGTTTTTCCGGAAGCAAGCATCCGCAGAACCTGAAATTCGCGGTCGGAAAGAAGTTCGTGGAGCGGAAGATCGGCGCCTTTCCTGAGATCAACGGCCAGCTTTTCCGCCAGCGTGGCGCTTACATAGCGTCCGCCCCCGACGATTTTATTGATCGCGGTCTTCAGCTCATCCGGCACGCTGTCTTTCGTCAAGTAACCCGCCGCGCCGGCCTTCAGGGCCCGCCGCGCATATTGTTGCTCGGGATGCATGGTCAGGAGGAGCACCGGCGTCCCGGGGCGCAGGCGCCTCACGTCATCCAGGATGTCCAGCCCGCTTTTACCGGGCATGCTGATATCCAGGATGACCACATCCCAGACGTGCCGGCGTGCCAGCTCAACGGTTTCCGCTGCCGTTTTCGCCTCCCCAAAAGTCACCCGAGAGAAAGCTTCCGCCAATGTCTCTCGCAGCCCCCTGCGGAACATAGCGTGGTCGTCAGCGATCAAAATCCTCATGGCGCACGCTTTCTGCAGCGGTCGAGGGAGAAAGAGGAATCGTGAGCGTCATTGTCGTGCCCGAACCTGGCACTCCTTCCGTTTTGAATTCCCCGTTCAGCAAGAGCGCGCGTTCCTGCATTCCGACGAGGCCCAAGGATTTGCGCGCTTTCACCACCTCGGGATCGAACCCGGTGCCGTTGTCGAATACCTGGAAAACAATGTGATTGTCCTCTCGTTGCAATCGCGCCTCCACCCGCGTGGCGTGAGCATGGCGCGCCACATTGGTCAGCGACTCCTGAAAAATTCGAAAGATGGCCGTCGAACGATCGGTGTCGAGCGTCAGGGGCTCTGGCGGCAAAATAACGCTGCAATGAATCCCCGTACGGCTCTCGAACTCCTGCGCCTGTGCTTCGAGCGCGGCAGGCAGGCCGAGATCGTCCAGTGTTCTGGGGCGAAGCTCCGACGCGATCCGGCGCAGCGTGACAATCGTCCCATCCACCAATTGAATGGAAGAATCCACCTTGGCCCGAAGCGCGGTCTGTCGGCTGGTCAGCTTCCGGCCGATCAATGCCAGATCCATTTTGATCGCCGTGCAAGCCTGCCCGAGTTCATCGTGAATTTCACGCGCGATGTAGGTGCGTTCTTCCTCTCGCACACTCTGCAGCCGGGCCGCCAGTGCGCGGAGTTGATCGCGTGATTTTCTCAGCTCCTCTTCGGCGTGCTGACGCTCCGCAATCTCGGTACGCATCTCGTTGTTTACGCGGGTCAGAACGGCGGTCCGTTGTTCGACGCGAAGTTCCAGAAGCTCCTTGGCCCTGGTCAGCGCTTCCGCTCTCTCGCGATTCTCGGTCGTGTCCCGGGTGAGTTTCGCGAAGCCGATAAGATTTCCGTTCGAATCGCGCAGGGCCGTTACGACCACGTTGGCCCAAAACCTGGTGCCATCCTTGCGGACTCTCCAGCCCTCATCCTCGGTCCGTCCCAACCGGGCAGCCCGGGCGAGGATCTCGCGCGGTTTATTGTTCATCAGGTCTTCCTGCGGATAAAAGATGGAAAAGTGGTGGCCGATGATTTCGGCCGAGTTGTAACCTTTCAGACGCTGCGCACCGGCATTCCAGCTGACCACTTTGCCCTCGGAATCCAACTGGAAGATGGCATACTCCTGAACACCTTCGACCAGCAGCCGGAATCGCTCCTCGCTTTCCCGAAGCGTACGTTCCGCCTGAATGCGTTCGGTGACATCCTCAAAAGCCACGCCAAGGTAATTGCCCGAAAGCGGAAACGCCCGCACCGAGTAAACTCCAGCCCGGATGCTGTCGTCGCCATAGGCAATCTCTCCGAGGTCCCTCGCCTCTCCGGTCTGAACTATATCCAGCAACTGGCCAGGGAGCGGCGTTTCCATGAGCTTGGGAAAATCAGCAAGCGTTTTGCCCAGCAGCATTCGAGAGGCCGACATGGTGATTCCTGCGGCGGCGCGATTCGCATCCACGATTCGAAACGATTCGGCATCGGAAGGATCTTCCAATCGTAGAAGAGCTACGCCGACTGGCAGCTCCCTCAGAAGTTCCGGATATAAACCGAGAACGGTCTCGTTCGGCAGTGCGAAAGCCGAATGATCTTCCTGGAAATCCAAACCGGCCAACCTGCGGGTTTTCATAAAAACTCTCTTCAAAGATGTCAGGTGGCCGGAGTTTCGGGCGGGAAACGGCCCGAGGCGAGCTGGGACGCTCTAATTAACTATAGAGCAGATCGGATGCGGAAGCCCGGAAGGCTTCCAATCGGTACAGGTACAGCTGTACCGATGTAAGACTCTATGAAACCTGTCGAAACAATCGTCTGACACGAAAATCATTGTCCTGCCGACAGACCCAATACACCGCTCGAATTAAGCTCTCTCCCGTGGGCGCAACGTTGGAGCGAGTCTGCCTCTCGGCGCGGGCGCGTGCAGCTGAGAAATCCAGGTCATTTTCAGTTCTCAGCGGCCTGCCCCCTCCAAATTTCGTCAGCCTGTCCACCCCAGCCCCTTCGAGACGCAGGCCTCGAGCTGCCGGCGAACTTTTTTAGGGGAAATTCCAATGAACACCAGAATACAAAGTTCTTCGCTTGATTCCTATTTAGGGTTGCTGAAACATGCCGGAGCGGCGCTCATGGGCCTCTTGTTTGCCCTGGTGTGCTGCGGCAATCTAGCAGCGCAGCAAACGATCTGGCCGGGCACCACGGTGCCGTCGGCGATTGACAATGGCGCGAGCGGCCCGTTGGAACTAGGGGTTTCGTTCAAGTCGGATGTCAGCGGCACTATCACTGGCATTCGTTTTTACAAGAGCGCGGCCAACACCGGAGTCCATGTGGGACGCCTCTGGGGCCCCACCGGCGCTCTCCTCGCGTCCGTTACATTTACGGGGGAGACCGCTTCGGGCTGGCAGCAAGCCAACTTTTCCGCGCCCGTGGCCATCACCGCGAACAATGTCTACGTTGCTTCGTACGGGCTGGCGATCGGCCACTTCAGCGCCACCTGGAGTTATTTCACAAGCGCGGGATACAACCACGCGCCGTTGCATGCTGTTGGTACTCCGAACGGCGTGTATGGAACGTACGGCACGCATCCCGTGAACACGCACCAGGCGGCGAATTACTGGGTCGACGTGGTCTTCAAACCCACGTCCTCGACCGCGCCGGCAATCACTTCGCAGCCGGCGGGCAGAACAGTCATCGCGGGCCAAACCGCCTCATTCTCCGTGGTGGCATCCGGCGCAGCCCCTCTGAGCTATCAGTGGCTGAAAAACGGCACGGCAATCAGCGGCGCCACCTCATCCAGTTACACCACACCCACGACTACCAGCGCCGACAACGGATCTTTGTTTACAGTTGCGGTCAGCAACACCCTGGGTAAAGTTACCAGCAACGCCGCAACGCTCGCGGTCAATGCTTCCACCCTGACGCTCAGCGTGAGTCCAGCAAGCTTGAGCTTCGGAAGTATTGACACGGGTACCGCCAGCACCCTTGGCGTAACGCTGAAGAACTCCGGCAATTCCAGCGTTACGATTTCGGGCGTCACCGCTTCGGGTGCGGGCTTCAGCGCCAGCAATGTATCTTCCGGCACAGTTCTGGCTCCCGGGCAATCCGCTGGCTTAAACGTGACTTTTGCTCCGACGTCAACGGGAGGTGTGACGGGCGGTGTGACGGTCGTCAGCAACGCTACTAACTCCCCAGCGACCATTTCCATGAGCGGCACCGGCGTACAATCGAATTTCAGCACGTGGGTGGCGCCAAGCTTGATCAGAGTTGGAAAGACGGACGCGCCTGGAACGCTTTCTTCCATCGCGCTCTCTGGAGCGCGCGGGGAAACCGTGGACACGCAGGTTGTGGTGCAAGGTCCGGCCGGCGGCTTGTCCAACATCAACGTGAGCGCGACCGCTCTCACCGGCCCCGGCGGCGTCACCATCGCCGCGTCGAATGTGACGCTCTATCGCGAATACTACCTCTCCGTCACCGGCACCGCGAGCTACGGCGGCGGCAGCAATCCACCGCTCGGCTCCGGCACTTATGCCGAACCGCTGATTCCGTTTAACGATCCGGAAACCGGCGCCGCATTGTGCGGAAGCTCGGCGACTCTCAAAGCCTGCAACGCAAGCGTCAGCGCAGGGCAGAATCAGCCTTACTGGATTGATATTTCCATTCCTCACGGCGTGGCCAACAGCCCGGCAGGAACCTACAGCGGCAGCGTCACGATCACTTCCTCTCAGGGAAACTCGACGATTCCGATCTCGTTGACGGTATGGAACTTTGAATTGCCTATGCAGCCATCGGAGCTTTCTCTCTGGACACTCTGGCCGCCGGCATCGGGAAATACCACCACCACACTGGCGCGCGCCTTGATGCGCAACAAAGTGATGAGCTGGTACGACGTGGCGGGCAACGCCTCTTCCGACGTGTCCACCATGGGGCTGAATCGCTCCGGCCTGGACAACTACTACTACATCGGCATCCAGTGCAACGGAGGCTACAGCAGCATTCCCACGACCAGTCAGATCAATTCCGCCGCGGCGAATTTCCCCGCCGGACTCGGCCTTGATTTCTACATGGCCGATGAACTGAATGGCTGCAACGGCGACTACTCCGACATCCGAACTCTCGGCGCAAATGCGCATGCGGCAAATCGCAGCGTGAAAACGATGATGACCCTCAACGCGACGGACCCGAATCTGTACGGCTCTGTTGATCATTGGGTGCTGCTCGATTCCATGCAAAAGTGGCCTGCCCTGCCGTTCACCGCGGGCGGCGACCTCTGGAGCTACACGAGCTGCAACGCCGGCTACGGCAACACTCCGGAGTGGATGGTCGACTATCCCCCAATCAACGAACGCATCCAGTCGGGCTTCCTCAACTTCACGCAGGGCGCGACCGGGCTGCTCTACTATCGCGCTGACGGCTGGACCGCCGGCAACGCCATCGGCAGCTGGAACAACGTGGACACAACCGCATGTGGCGGCGGCTTGGGCCGGCCTGGCGACGGAATCTTCCTCTATCCACCGGCGCCGATCGCCTCGACCGAGTCCGCACCCGGCATCCGCCTGAAGGCCATCCGAGACGGCGTTCAAGACTACGAATACGCCCAGATCCTCAAGAACCTCGGACAACTCGGCGTAGTGGACTCCACTCTCGTTCCGATTGCCACCGGTTGGAGCAATTGGAGCCATGACCCGAACGCGCTAGAAAACGCCCGTACCCAACTGGGTCAACTCCTTCACCGGCTGGCTCCTTGATCAACGCGGGATGAATCGCCTTCTGTCAACTTGAACCTGACGGAAGCCCTTCATGAGTCGGGTCGAAGGGTCTGTGGGGCACCTTTTCTAAAGGAGAGGGAGCATCACAGACTCCAAGGCCCGATTCGTATTTTTAGGAACGGCGACGGACGCCGTAAATGCTCAGGCCAGATCAAGCTAAGCGGAAATTGCCGAACCAGCGCGGCGGCTGCTTTGAGCCGGGGAACTCACTTGCGCGCTGGGCGTGCAAGCTGCGGGCAGATGCGGCTTTCGTTTCGCGGTTGAATGGGACTGGAACTCCTCGGCCAGCCGGCCCATAGTCAAACACCGCACGTCTCCATTCCGCACTAAAACACCAAGCTCTTCGAGAAAGCGCGCCACGACATTTTCCACTCGCGGCCACTCCGCATAAAGATTTTCCGGATGAAACCACACGTGGAAAACTCCACGGCTCAAGCGCACGTGCTCCAGCCCTTTTCTCAATCGCCGCAACCGGCTCGAATCCGGAATAAACTTGCGCCATCCGGCCGCATAGCGAATCAGAAGCGAACCGGGAATAGAAACAATTCCGTCCTTAAGCGATGGCTCGATCATGCACGGAGAACTTCCCGCAAAATCCGCCCAGATCATGCTGAGGGAATTGAGCATGCCGTTTGAAAACCGCATTGGCAGTCGATCCACATCCCTAAAACAAGTGAATCCCGCGTCGCGAAGTTCCTCAAGGTACGCCACGGAATTGCGCGGAAACACGAACGAAGATTTCGGGATTCCAAGGTCCTTCGCGATCTGCGCGCAATGCCGATACTCGGCGATGGCGCGTTCCCGCGTCATGCCGCGCTCTCCAAATGGGACGTGCGAAAACGAATGGAAACCGATTTCCTGCTCCGGGGATGCTTTGCGAATCATCTCCACCAGGCTTGCACCGAACCATTCGGGGTGAGTCTGTTCATCGCCCTCTTTCGGAATATAGCTGAACCAGGGCTTTGCGAAGTGCGGATAGCGGACATCCGGCAAGCCGGAGACGTCCGGCAAGGACCGGCGCATCATCGCTCCGACAATAGCCCAGGTCGCGGAAATACCATTGCGCGTAAGATGCCGCAGCAAATTCGGCGCGCCGACGTCGTGGGTCCAGCGGCCCATCTTGAGCAGTTCGTCGCCATAGGAAAGATCGAAGCTCCCCCAACTGAGCTCCAGATCCAGGCTGATGACCACGGTCGGGCGAGTCATTTAACCTCCATTCTTGATCGCGGGAACTGCGCGGGCAATCCGCCAATTGTGTTTCCGGAACGCGCGCTGCGCCTGGCAGAAAGCCCGATTCGCCGAACGTTCCTTGCCCCGGGGTTCGCGGCGAGGGATTTTGTAGTGCATCGCTTGGGAAAGTTTTGCATTCGGGTAGGGCTGGCGGCACATGGCGGCTTTCCTTTCTGGGCGGCATCGGGCCAGGTATCTGGCTTTGCGCTCAATTCTTGACGGGACATCTTCGCGCAGCCGCGGCATTTCTTCGCAGGCTAGCGTAGGTGTTGTAAATATGTTTGAAGGCGAAGATGGGCAGATCCATCAGTCCGGGCAACGGATCATCCGCCGCGACCAGCGCAAATTGCAGCGGGCCGCGCAAAGACTGCAGATACTCGCGCAAATTCAGCCGGCCGCGGAGTATCTCCTCGAACGCGGCCGGAACATCCGTGCTCATGCGGACCCATCGCACGCCCGCGGGCGCCCGCTGCTCTCCCACCGGTATTCCCTGCATCATTTTCCAGAGCAGATAAGGAAAATCCATCCCAACGCGGCCGCCGAGAGGTGACCACGTCCAAAGCCTGGGGTTGATATCGAGCAATTTGAATCGTCCATCGCGGAGATCGAATTTGTATTCCACCTCCACAATTCCGGTGTACCCGATGGCGGCCAGCAATCGCTGCGAAGGCGCGACGATCTCCGGAACATCCATCGTCTCGACAAACGAGCTCGAGTACCCGAAATCAATCGGGTACTGTCTGGTGCGGCGCGCCGTCAGATACGCAATTGTTTTGCCGTCGCCGCAGAGCGCCGCAAACGAAAATTGCGACCCGCCACTGCCGGGGATCATTTCCTGGACGAGGATCAAATCCGCGGGCATCAGCGCCCGGGCCTCGCGATACTTTGCCAGCAGTTCTTTGTGATCTGTCACGCGCCACGCCTTGTCCTCGGTAAGGCGGTTGATGGATGAATGGGTGGCCGGTTTCAGAATCGCGGGGAATTCACAGTTCACGCCCTCCAGGTCGGCGTCCGTGCGGGGATAAAAGGTAGCCGGGTAGTCGACGTGTTGGTCGGCCGCCAACTGGTAAGTTAGCCGCTTGTCGTAAGCCCAGCGCAAAACGTTCCAGGTCGGAGCCGAAACGCGAAATCGCCGCGAGAGCTTGGAGTGGAACCGCGAGAGCAACGCGGCCGATTCATCGCTGGTGGGAAAAAGCACCCACTGGTCGAGATTATTGCGCGCGGCGACATCCAACAGGTATTCGACCTGCGATTCATCGTCTCCGTTTGGCCACGGTAAAGTCCGGCGCGTGTAACGGGAGAAGCTGGCCAGCCGGATGTTGGGTGGGGACACCACCCAAACCTGCACGTCGTGGCGGCCGAGACTCCTCGCGATTGAAAGGCCGTTGAGGTTTCCGCCAAGAACCAAGGCGCCTGTCGTTTTATTCATGAGTGGGCTTTCCTTCGAAGCGCAATGTGCCGGACGACTTTTATCGAAAGTGGATTAATCATGCGGGCGCGACAGTTCCAGCCCAGCCACCAGCGGTTCGCCGACTCGCGCGCGATTGCCGGCCGCCTTGCGGGCGACGAATTGCATCAGCGCACATGAAGAATAATGCGTGCCGACGACGAATTGCATCAGCGGGCCGAAGCTCCACACGGCCGGCGCTCCCAGAATGTGCAATCCCGGGAAGGATGTTTCGAATCCCTCGGTGAGTCGCGGGTACCCCTGGTGGCGGCTGATAGAACCCGCAAGTTTGGGAGCGAGGAAATTGTATTTGGAAACGTCCACGCGATATCCGGTCCCCAGGAAAACGTGGTCGAAGTCTCTCTCGCTTCCGTCATCGAGGCGCACTTTGACGCTCGCGCCCTTTGATGTCGCGGATACAGCACTGCGCCCAAGGTGCATCGGCACATCTTTGAGCCGCTCCACGAGCCACCGGGCTCCGGCTGGCCGGATCGATCTCTTCCGGAGCCAGTCCTGAATCGGCCGCGAGAAACGCCGCACCAGGTCCGGCCGCGCCACGATCTGGCTGATGCCTGCGGGACCCACGTCCGTAGGTGCGTAGAGAAGTTTAGAGATCGAGGGCCCGAAGCCACGGTGAATCGTCCGCGACACAACTCCGCCCAGCCAGCGAATCTGGCGAGCCCGCGCGATGATCTCGACGCTGGCGCCGGCTTCGTGCAGCAGCGCCGCGGATTCCAGCGCGCTCTGGCCGCCTCCAACTACCAGCACTTCTTTCCCGGCGAACCGTTCGAAATCAATGTGTTCTGAAGTATGCGTCGCCAGCGAAGAGGGCAGGTTATCGAATTCCGGCGGACGCCAGGTAAACGAAGAAATACCGGCGGCGATCACCACACGGTTCGCCAGCACCGACTCGCCATCTGCGAGAATGAGCCGGAATCCTCGGGTTCCGGGTTCGACACAAACAATCTTTCTCTGGTCCAGGTCCGGAACGGAGTGCTGCTGATGCCACAGTCCGTAGTTCACGAACCGGTCGAGCGGAACCGGGCTTGAGAAGTGATTGCCGCTTTGCTTCCGGAAGATATCCAGAGTTAGCGACTGGTTTGGATCGGCGATATGGCTGGCCTCCCAACCAGATCGCAGCAACATGCCCTTCGGCATATTGCGCTGCCAGAAATCCATGGGTTCGCCGAACGTGTGCACGTCCAGGCCCTTGATTGTACGCAAGTGAGCCGACGCGGAAATTCCATACGGCCCGGCCCCGATAATCGCTATGTCACACCCAGTCATTGTTCGCTCCTGTCAGAAATGAAGTTTGGTAATTCCTGCAACGATCTTCGTGGTCTTGGGGAAATTTTTCGAAAAATCCGGAATCAGCCGGGCAAGAAAAATCGCTAGGGATGCCGAAGCTGGTGGAGTTGCTGCCCGAATTTCTGCCGGACACTCTCCAGGTCTCCGGGGTCGTGGCTCCATCTGGTCCAACTCGCGGCAATCGGCTTAAGAACGAAGTCCACGTATGAGGCTTGGCCCTGATTTTTGAGCAGCTGCGCGTATTCGTAGTCTTGGATGCCGTCGCGGATGGCTTTCAAGCGTATGCCGGGAGCAGGTTCACTGGACGCGATCGGACCCGGCGGGTAAAGGAAAATCCCGTCGCCTGGCCTGCCGAGACCGCCGCCGCAGGCATTCGTATCCAGATTGTTCCAGCTCCCGATGGAGTTTCCGGCGGTCCACCCGTCGGCGCGATAGTAGAGAATCCCAGTGGCGCCCTGTGTCCAGTTGAGGAATCCCGCCTGGATGCGCTCGTTGATCAGCGGATAGTCCACCAACCATTCCGGGGTGTTACCGTAGCCGGTATTGCAACTTGTATAGCTCCAGAGGTCGCCTCCGCCTGCAAATGGCAACGCGGGCCACTTTTCCGCGGCAACAAGCAGCACCCAGTGGTCAATGACGCTGCGCCCGTGGCCATCATCGAAAAGTTTCGAATCGGGCGTGTTCACAGTGAGTATGGTCTTCACTGTGCGCTGAGCTGCATGCACGTGAGCAGCAATGGTTTTCAGCTCCGCGTAACCCTCGGGACAATCGTTCAGCTCGTCTCCGACATAAAGATCCAGTGCCAGGGATTCAGGAAACTTTGCGGCCGCGGCATCAATGTCATTGCTGGTCGGAATGCTGCTGCGCGAGCCGTTGCACTTGACCTGGAAATGCTGGTAGCCGTCGATGCCGGAACGGTTCAGCCCGGCACTCGATTTGTCCGACGACGCATCTGCGGCGTCATCGAACCAGCTCATCACCTTGTTGCGCATCAGCGCCCGAGCCACGCTGGTAATCGTATTCCCCGCCGCCGGAGGCCAGAGCGTCCATAGAGAAAGTTCCGAAGGCTGTGTGGGCAGTTCGAAGTTCCATACCGTCAGCGCGACCGGGATGGTCACCGTGCCCTGAGTGGAGGTGACGCGAATATTGCCGGTGTAGCTGTCCGAGGGAGTGGCCGTGGTTCCATGCGGAATGGAAATATCGATCCAGTACGGCTGATTCTCCCCCGCAAGGATGCTCGCGTCACAGGCCCTGAGCGCGGCCGCAATCTTGCACAAGGGCGCGCCGGTTTCCGGATCATTGAACGGGATAAGCGGCTCAGGATAAGTCCCCGAACCAAGCGGCGGATTGCTTCCACCGCCGTAGTTCGCCGTGCCGGTGACGGTCACGTAGTATTCGCGGTACAGCGTTATGTTTGACGCCGGAATCGTCCCGGCGCCGGGAGCGGTAAGATCCGAGGCGGTCACATTCACATTGGTCAGGCCGGTGGGAGGCGCATGCACGATGATCTGTGTGTCCACAATTTCCCCCCGCGCCCCGGACAGATCGATGGAAGATACCATCCCCGGCGCCTCCGTCTTCCCTACCCGGACCAGACCCGATGCCGCCCAAACCGGAAACGCCGGAGCCGATGACTTGTTTGCCTTTATGATGATCACAACGAGCACCAACACTGCAGCTACGAGAAGATGCACTCTGCCACTTTGAAAAATCACTTCTCCGGAGCTTCCTCTCCGCGAAAACAAATTTAGTTTTGCACTCATGAGCGATATTTCCCGGCGCCTAACTTCCGTGCTGGGGAAGGACGGAGGAATGAGGTGTTTCTCTTCCTTGCAAAACTTCCAGATATTCCCCGCGCAATGCAGCCCAAATCAACTCTTGCCTGAATTTGCGTTGCACTTGCTCATAGCCTGCGAGCGCGAGTTTCCGGGCCAGCGCTTTGTCTTCGATAAGTCTGCCGATTGCTTCCGCGAGCGCGGACGCATCCCCCACGGGAAAAAGCAGGCCGGTCTCGCCATCCACCAGCAGATCTACGATGCCGGTCGCCGCTGCTCCGATCACCGGCTTGCCCGCCGCGTGCCCTTCCAGAACGACTGTTGGCAACCCCTCGCGGTGGCTCGGCAGAACCAGAACATCGGCGACTGCATAGTAAGGAGCGGGGTCGTTTACAGGCCCGGCCAGAATCACGCGCTCATGGGATTCGAGGCGTTTGCGAATGTCCGCGGGAAGCGGATCGCCGTCCTCAAAGCTTCCCACCAAAAGCAGGCGAAACTTCGGGAATCGGCCCTCAAGCTGCAAAAATGCTTTGAGAAGTTCGGCAATGCCTTTGTCGCACGTCAAACGTCCGACAAAGAGAGCCACCGGTGCATCGGCGGGAATTCCAAACTGGTGTCGCAACTCGGACGCGCGCCTCATCCGTTCGGGTGTCGGCGCGAAACGCGCGACATCCACACCATTGCAGCTTCCAGCCCCGAATATCAGCGCCTGCTCGCGACCCACGAGTCCGCTCGCGATGGCCTTCTCTCGCACGCTGTGGCTGACGCACACGACGCGATGCGCAAAACGGCATGCCAGGCGTTCGACAAAGATCAGGAGTTTGCGCCTCAAACCAGTGGTAGTTTCAAAGCGCAGTCCGTGAAGCGTGTAAAAGCGGCAAGGAACGCGAGTCAGCCAGGCCGCAAAACCGCCAAGAAGCCCGGCCTTCGGTGTGCCGACATTGGTGACCGTGGGACGCAGCGTCCGCAAAATGCTCCACAAATGCCAGGCGGATCGAATGTCCCGCACGGGAGAAATTTCCCGTTCCATGGGAACTTCCAGCACCCGGACGCCGTCAGGTCGGGCCACTTCCCACTCGCCGGAACGTTTTTCAGGGCAGAGCACAGTCACGTCAAAACCCGAGTTCTGGAAATATTCCGGCTGACCCTGCAGGAATCCAAGGGCAATGGACGAGTTCACCGCAATGACCAGGCGCGGCCGATTCGAATTTATTTTCATGTTTTCGCTGTCAACAGCGGATTCACCGGGCAAACTGCGAAAGTCCCGCCGCCGGCACTTCCTGTTGTGGACGAGCCGCGAATTCCGCGTAAATCCTCTGATATCTTTCGACGATCGCGGGCAAAGCGAAATGGCGTTGCACCCGGTCCCTGGCCGCGATCCCGAGCCGCCGCCGCACCGCGGGTCCGGCGCCAATCAAAGCCCGCCAGGCTTCGGCCAACGCATGCGGATCTTCCGGTGCGACAACGCTGCCGGTGTTTTCTACGATGAGCGAAGAGTCTCCCACGTCGGTAACGACGCAAGGCGTCCCGCAAGCCATCGCCTCGCCGACCACAATCGGAAACGCTTCGCTGCGCGAGGCCGTGGTGGCTATATCCATTCCCGAAAAGAGCCGGGAAATATCCTGGCGCAATCCCAACAGGTGGCAGCGTTCGCGTATCCCCGCGGAATGGATCCACCCCGCCAACTGCGCGTTTTCCCAGGTAATCCCCATCCCGAACAGCAGGAAGTGAACCTCTGGCATCAGTTTGTGCAAGCGCTCGGCGGCCCGGATGAAATTGCGGTGATCCTTGTGGGGATGAAACCGGGCCCCGATTCCGATCACAATGGCGTCGGCCGGAATGCCGAGCTCCCGGCGCAAAGATTCGCGGGCCGTGGGGTCGGGCTTCACTTGATCCACATCGAAGCCGTTGGGAATCACTTCCAGTTTATCGGCAGCGTAGCTGAGCTTCTTGTGCGTGCGCAGCGACGCTTCTGAGCAAAATACGATTCGCGCTGCAAACTTTCGCGACAACAGGGCGCAGGCGCGATTCACCAGCATGGTCCGCCGCTTGTCCACGCGAGGGTCATATGCATTGTGGTGGATCGCCCAAACCACGGGCACGTCGCCCGCCAGGCGCGCGGCAAGGCTGCCAATCAGGTTCGCGTGATACATCCAGGTGTGAATTACGTTCGGTTTCGATTCGCGAATCCACTCGGCCAGGCGCATCACCAGCAGCGGATTCGGAATGGACTTTTCCATGCCGAGTGTGCGCACGCGCACGCCGATCGAATGCATCTTCTCGGCCAGGTCCAGGATCCCGGTCAGCGAAACGATTTCATTTTCAAACCGCGTCCCGTCCATTCCGGCGGCGATCCGGCACAACATGTTTTCCGCCCCCGCGGGGCCGAGCGTCGTGATGATGTGCATCACCTTGATCATGTTCGTCTTCATCCCTCTCCCAGAACCTTCATCGTTGGTGGCTTCCCATTCCCTCTTCGACTGGAATCACGGGCCCCCGAAACATACTCCGCACATTCCGGAGTTGTGAAGGCGCCAGGAGATCCTCATACACTTCCTCGTAGGCCCGGACCATATTCGACACGTCGTAGTTTTTTCTTGCGCGGCTGGCAGCGGCCGCTCCCATTGAGCCCCGCACGGCGTCATATTTGAGGAGAGTGTTCATTGACTTGGCGAGCCCCTGAAGATCTCCCGGGGCCACCAGGAATCCTTCTTTCCCCGCTTCGAACAGATTCGGCACCCCGCCCGCCGCAGTGCTTAGAATTGGCAGGCCGGATGCCATGGCCTCAAGAACAGATAGCGGGTTGCCCTCATAGTCCGAGCTAAGAACAAACGCGTCCATTGCACCCAGGATGTCAGGAATATCGCTGCGCAGCCCGAGAAAATGAACCTTACCCGCCAGGTTAAGCTGCCTCCCCTGCTCTTCCAGATCCGCCTGCAACTCTCCCTCTCCCACCAGCACCAGATGCGCGCGAGGGTCGGATGCCGGGCCCTGGGCGAACGATTTCAGCAGTAACGCCTGATTCTTCTGCGGAGCGAACCGCGCCACGCACACAAAAAGCACGTCGCTGTCCTTGAATCCCTCCTTCGCCCGCCAGTCTTTCCGGGAAGTCTGGGGGTTCCCGTAAAGGTCCGTGGGAATACAATTCGAAATCACGCGGCAGCGGTGAATTCCATAGAGGCTCTCGATACTGGCCGCCACTTCCTCCGCAACCGCAACCGGCTTTACTCCGTGAGTAAGCGCATATCTCTGAATCAGGCGCGCCCGCGTTTCAATCTCGCGTTCCGCAAGATTGTGCACGGTATGCACCATTGCCGTGCGTTTCATCAGCAGCATGGAAGGCAGCGCATAGCGAAGCACATGCAGGTGCGTGTGGATCACATCCGGCTCGTACTCCTTCAGAACACTGTCCAGCCGGCTGTACACGCGGTAATCGAATCCTGGATGCTTGCCCAGATAGCGAGCTTCTATGCCCGCATCCTCCAGCATGTGGTCGAGGTCGCATCCCACGCGCCCCGAGAAGGAAATGAGCCGCGTTTCGTATCGCCGACGGTTCAATCCCCTTGCGAGATGAACGGCAACGCGCTCGGCGCCGCCGGGACTCAGCAGGGGAACGATTTGGACTACCTTGACTTTGTTCATGATTTCAATTCGCCCGTCTGGACCAGGAAATTGTTCAGGAGAAAATCGGCCATGCGGGCTTCCGTGCGGAAATTCCAAGTCCCATAATTCGGGCGGAATTGGGAGCTGCTCTCTCTGGCGGGTGGGCGAACGCCCGCGCATCGCGGTGCATCTGAGCGATGCTTCCGCATTGCGCCATCAAGAGCCCGAAGAAAAACCAGGTTGGTTTGCGCATTTCCCAGGTCAGGCTGGAGACGCCGACCACCCAAACCGCGAGCGACACAATCCACAGCCGCTGCGGGAAAGGCGGCATGCCCCTGAGCGACACCGCCAGGGCGCCCAGCATGCCGCAAAACACCGCGAAGCCCAGCACGCCTTGTTCGACGAGCACCGACAAAAAAGTATTATGCGCGGGCGGCGCGGGATCTGCTTCACCCATGCGAATGGGCTCTGCCAGTTCGCGGCTGACGATGACGCGAAACGCATTCGCTCCAATGCCCACGAAGGGATGCGCGCGGAAAATCTCCCAACCCGCTTTCCAGATGATCGTGCGGCCGGTGAACGTCCCTTGCTCGAATTCTGTGGGCACCGTTGCCAGGCGTTCCCACGATGTTTCGGGAACAAAGAAAACAATGCCCCCGATGAGCAGAATCACGGTCAGCACCAGCGCCACTCTCTGTCGCCCGCCCAGGCGCGCTTGCGTCAGCGGAACAATCGCGAGCGCCACGACGGTTGCCAGCGTGGCTCCTCTCGAGGCCGTCAGCAAAATGGTCGTTCCCGCAAGGATCAAGTGCACCCTGTAGACCCACACCATCCGCCCGTGATTCTGAATCAGCAGGTAGTAGGACATCGGGATGCTCAGCGCCATGATCAGCCCCAAGTCATTGGCATCTAATTTCGCGCCGGCATAGCGTTGGTAGACCGATTCTTGGTGAGAAAGAAAAAGGTAGAAGGTGTCTATCCCGGAGACGAAGGTTCCGAAAACATAGGCCCGCATCAGATGCATCTGCTCCTCTACACCCGGGGCCAATTCCCAGATGAGCCACACCATTGTGAGCAGTTGGACGTAGGAGAATGCTTCGATGAGCGTCCCTTCCGGATACAGGCTCCACAAGTAGCTCAGCACCGCCAGCAGGACGAACAGCGCCATGACGATGTGGCCGAGTGCTGGCCGCCTTACTCTCCCGCGTTCGACGACCGCCAGCACTCCCAGCCCCAGGGTCACCATCCCGATCAGTCGCACGCTGGTGCCGAATCCCGAAATCGTGATGGCGTCTTCCCACGGCATCGCGAACACCAGCAGCCACAGCGATCCAAACGCAATTTTGCCCAGCGTCGAAAGCTGTTCTGTCCCGGTAAAGAGCCGATTGAATCTGCAGCTGAGGGAATGGCCGGAGGCCCTCTGACGGCGTGCACTGCGCCCTGACGCTCGCCTCTGCCCTGGTGCAACCCTTGGCAGCGTTTCCGGAATGATCAAGCCCTGATGTCCCGGAAATGCGCGGCTGTGATCTTGCTCCGTCACGAGTCACTCTCTCCGAACTTCAAACTGATTCTCATGCCTGGCATCAGGCTGCTTCAAAAGTTTCCGCTTGCACACTCGTCTTCGTTCGCATGCCCGCGGCCAGAATCGCTGCACTCACCACAAGCTGCACGATTGCGGCGATTAGCATCGCCAGGATCGCGCCAAGCAAGCCCTTGTCGGCCACCAGCCAGTAGCACGCCGCCACCAGGCTGACGTTCGCCAAAATATTCAGGTACACCTGTGAGTGATAAAAACCGGCTGCGGTCATTCCAAATCCCAAAAATTGCGCCATAAACAGAACGGCTCCGGCCGCCATGATCCAGGGGAGAAGGTCCGCCCGCTCCGCGTACTCCGGCCGGAAAAGCAGGGCGAGAATCTCGCGCCCCGCGAATTTGGAAATGAGCATGCCGCAAACCCCAAGACCTGCGCCACAAGTGAGCAGCACCACGAGCAGCGAGCCGAAGGCCGCGATATTTCCGGCTGCATAGGCTCTGGACAAGCGGGTGAACGCAGACTGCCCGAGTGAGACAACCGCCATGTTTCCCACCGAGATCGTCAATCCGAGCGCGGAGAAGATGCCCAGGTCGCGTTCTCCAATTCCATGCTTGATGAAGAAACTGGGAATGCTGGAGTTCAGCGTGGTCAACATCACCACGATTCCCAGCGGAAGGCTGCGCCACAGCAGTTGGCGTTGCTCCCTTGCGTTGAATCTCGGCGCCAGCTCCCCGTTCAGCAAATACCATTCGGTGCGCGAACGCAGAAGGTGCGTCCGTTCCCGAGTGTCGTACCCAAACAGCACGATCGCGCGGGCCGCTGCGACGCCGGCGATTCCCCAGACCACACTCTTCGTGATGTAAGTAACCGCCGCCAGCGCCAGCACGGATAGCACCGCTCGCGCCATCAACGATTTGGAAATCTCGGCCATTCTGTCGTGCAGCTGCAGCCGCGCATAGTACACATCGCTGATCGTTTCGATTCCGTAGCCCACGCCCACCATCAAAACCACTTCCGTCAGCTCCCAGTCGTATCGCAGCAGCCGCGTGATGCAGAAAATAGCTGTGAATGCTGCGAAAGTCGTGAGCAGGCGGAGACTCAGGTACTGGCCAAACTGGGCGCGGTCGCGCCCGCTCGAGTTCATCACCGACCGCAGCTGCATGTTCGCCAGCATCATCAGGGGGTAAACCAGCGCGAGGCCGAGCGCGTATTGCCCGACGAGCTCAGGCCTCACCAACTTCGTCAGCAGCGTCAGAGTCGCGAACTGGCCCGCGGCATAGATGGCGTTCCCCACAAACGTCCAACTGAAATCCGAGGCCAGCGAGGAACGCTCGCCTTGCTCCGGGGTGAATACATTGGGAGCTTCAGTGCTCATGGGCCCGGCTTTCTTTTCTTTTTCTGCTTGCCGCGGAATTCATCTTCACTCTCTGCCGCAAATTCACGTGTCCTGCCAACCCCTACTTTTGCGCCGCCAGTGTTTCGTGCGCTCTCACCTTTTCGCGAAGATCCTTTGCCAGCGCCGAGGTAAAAATCACTGCCCCATCCGGATTCAGGTGCATCCCGTCCGGCTGGTAAAATTTCGCCGTAAGGCCCGCCGGATCGACCGGCACGGAAACTTCCACACCCGCGGCCTGCGCCGCTGCAGCCATCCGACTGACTGGGTCCTCAGAATCCAAGGTCGGCGGCACCACCAGAATCAGCCTGGCGCCGTTCGCTTCGCACAATTCCCGCAACCTTTGCAGCCGCGGGACCGACATCTCCGCGAATTCCCTGCCTTCTGGCACGGCGGGTCTCTGATTCACGAGCGAAAAAAGATTTTCCAGATGTGGAACCATGTGATTCAGAACCTGCATTCGAATTGCGCTGCGCGTATCCCAGAATGTGCTCGAATGCGCCAGCAGCAGATTGCTGGTTGCGGTGCGATCCAATTGCAGGTCGGAAGCTACGGCGAGCGTGTCTCGCGCATTAAAAAACAGCATTGGCGCGTAATCCTGCCGCACGCCATTCTCCAGAAAATAGTTCACGCCGACGCCGAGGACCACCACCTGTGGCCGGGCTCCGCGAAGAAATAGCCCGTGCAGCGCGTACAGCCAGTCGTAGTAGCCCGTTGCCTCGAGGAAGATGGGGTAAATCCGCATCCTGGAGGAAGTCATCTCCTCGAGGCGGTCGAGTTGCACCCCGTGCAGCAGCAGCGAATTGCCGACCATCAGCACGCTCGTCGGTTCACCGGCGCCGGCGGGTCGTATCACCAGCGCTTCGCCGTACTGCCGTGAAATCCGCGCGTAGGTGGCCGAACGATGGTTTAGCAAATAAACCGACGCAATCTCGAACATCAGTATCAGCAGCGCGCAGATCGCGGCAAGGGCCTCCGCGTGCGCAATGGCCTTGGGCTTAGAACCTGAAATAGACGAAGGCATTGAGGTTGCTCCCCGAAAAAAGTGCCAGCACAACGAATGCGGTTGTGGCCAGTGCTGTTCGAAATGAATAAGAAGAGCTCGCGAACGGGTACTCCTCCTTGCCGGCTTCCATCAGCAGATCCACGACAAACAAGGGCACGGAAAAAAGACTCAGCATAAGAAACGCGGTTCCGTACTCGCTCCGCCAGGCGAAATCAGAAAGCCCGCCCAGGTATTGCGTCGCCGCCGCCAGCGAGGTCGCGCGAAAATATGCCAGGCTCAGGCAAAACACATTGAACGTAAGAATGCGCTGGCCCCAGGTAGAGAGGAAATTCGCAAAGCCCCGAGGTTGGACCGTATCGACGGCGCCCTTCACAGCCGGAAAAATCAGCCGTTCCAGGGAAAGCACCACGCCGTGAATTGCGCCGAAAATGACGAATGTCCAGTTTGCGCCGTGCCAAAGCCCGGCCAGAACCATCGTGGTAATCAGGTTCAGCGAGGTTTTCCATTTGCCGCCGTTGCTGCCCCCCAGCGGAATGTAGAGATAATCGCGCAGCCAGCTGCTTAGGCTGATGTGCCAGCGCCGCCAGAATTCCTGCAGCCGTTGCGAAAGATACGGCTGCCGGAAGTTGACCATGAAGTGGAATCCCATCAATTGGGCGCTGCCCCGCGCGATGTCGCTATACCCGCTGAAATCTCCATAAACCTGCCAAGCGAAAGCATACGTCCCCAGTAGCACAACCCACAGCGTCGGTTTCCCGAATTGCCCTCCAAACGCCGCGTTCGCCAGCACCGCGCAATTGTCCGCGACCACGCATTTGCGGATCAGGCCCGAAAAAATCAGCATGACGCCATCAAAAATCCGGTCCGGGTCGAAGGAACGCTCCCCCTGGACCTGTGGGAGCAAGTGCCCCGGCCTTTGAATCGGCCCGGCGATCAGATGCGGAAACAAACTTACGAAGAGGCCGTACTCCACAAACGACTTCGCCGGCTGCAGCCGCCCCTTGTAAACGTCCACGATGTAGGCCACTTCCTGGAACGTGTAGAACGAAATCCCCGGTGGAAGCAGGACGCGGATCAGCGGTATCGGGATATTTTGGACACCCATGGTGCCCAACGCCGCCGAGAACGAATCCACGAAGAAATTGAAATACTTGAACGTGCCAAGAATGGAAAAATTCAAAACCAGCGAAAAAATGAACCACTTCTTCCGGCTGTTGTCGGCCTTTTCAGGATCGATCTTCTGGGCGATCAGGAAATCCGCTGTCGTGCTGCAGATCATCAGCGCAAGGAACCGCCAATCCCACCAGCCATAGAAGAAATAACTGGCGAACAGCAGGAAAATATTCTGCTCGCGACGATTCAGACGCCAGTAAATCAGCACAACGGGAACGAGAAAGACAAAATACGTTGGGGAATCAAAGAGCATGGCGAGGGATAAGGCTTCCTATTTGGGGGATCTGGTGCCGGAAAAGCTCTGGAAAGTTTCCCGGGCACGCGGTTACTGCCGATCGAGAGGTTCGTATCTCAACCTGCGAAATTACTTTCTCGCGGTCGCGTGATAATCGGCGTAACCTCCATAGCCATACCCACCGGCCGTTTTGGGATCCCAACTGTTCAGAATGGTGCCCAGCACTCGCGTGCCGTCTTCCGCGAATCGCTGGCACGCAGAGAGGGCGCTTTCCGTCGTGGTCTGTCCCGCGCGAATCACCAGTACCACGCCGTCCGAAAGGTGGCCCAGCACGCGCGCATCCGCCAGGTGGATCATCGGCGGCGCGTCCATCAAGATCATGTCGAACTCCGCTCGCAGCCTCTTCAACAGCGTGGACATGCGCGGTGAGTAGAAAAGATTCGACGGTGTGACCCCGCAGCTCCCTCCGGGCAGCAGGTAAAGCCCCGCCACTTCCGTCTCCCGCACCAGGTACGAGACGGAAACATTTTCCAGCGCGCCATCGCCTCGCAGGACGTCGCTCAAGCCCCAGTGGTTACCCACGCCAAATACGCTGTTCAATCTTGGGCGTCGCAAATCGCCCTCAATCAGCAGCACTTTGCGGCCAATCTCCGCCACCGCGATGCTCAGGTTGCAAGCCACAGTCGTCTTGCCATCGCCCGGGCACGGACTGGTAATCACGATCACCTGCGGGCCTTCTCCATTTTCGTTGGGCAACAGAATCGAAGTCAGCGTCGTCCGGGCGCACTCCGCCACCATGGATGGCTTGCGTTTCCAAGTGGCCAGCTCCGGGCAATCCGTCTTCCAGGAACGAAGAGCCGGAGCTGGGCGCCGGGGGTGCAGACCGTTGGAGATCTGCCGGGGGATAGCTGAATCGTCCAGTGGAATAACCCCCAGCTCCGGTAAATCCAGATAAACCTGCGCGTCGCCCGGAACGCTAATTCTACGGTTCACGCGCTCGCGCAGGAGCACAAATCCAAATCCGAAGAGCACGCCGCTGCACAATCCAATCGCCGAGTTCATCGGCAGGCTCGGACGGTAAGGAAGCAACGGTGGCCTGGCGCGGTCAACCACCATTACATTGCTGTCGCGCATGGCGGAAGCCAAGCTGGCTTCCTTCACCCGTTGCAGCATCACTTCATAGAGGTGCCGGTTCGAATCGACGTCCCGCTTCAGCGTGTCGTAATGGATGGCCTTCTCGGACTGGTCCGCCACCACCTTCGCCTGGACGTCGCGCGCCCGGGTCAACAGAGTCTCGCGGCGAAGCGCAGCCGAATATTCGTTGCCGATGCGGCGAACCACGTTCCCGCGTTCTCGTTGCATCGCGGACTTCAGCTCGTCAATCTGTGCCTGCACGCGTTGCACCTTGTAGTGCTCCGGCGTCAGTGTCGCGCTCAGTTCGGCGTATTGCCGCTGCAAATCCGTCAGCCGCTGGCGATACTCGCGCATCGTCGTGTCGTCCAGCACTTCCGGCAAAGTATCCGCCGGCTTGCTCTTCGCCCCTTCCAGTTTCGCCTGGTTGGTGATGCGGTCCGCCTGGGCCTTCGAAAGATCGTCCTGCAACTCTTTCAGCCGGCTCTCGGCAAGATTTTCTTTTTCCGAGGTGAAAGACAATCCGGAGGTGCGCGCGTACTCCTGCATCTCCGTCTCGGACTGCTCCAACTGCGCCTTCATCTTGTCCAGATGGCTGGTCAGCCATTCGGCCGTGCCCTGCGCAGACTTCCAGCGCTCTTCCTGGCTCAATTCGATGAATTGGCTAACCAGTGTGTTCGCGAAATCCGCCGCGCCTTTGGCATCCGGCGATTCATAGGTCACCTCCAGCAATCGTGAGTTGCCGGATGTGCGCACCGTCAAATTGCGTTCGATCTCTCGCATCAATTTTTCGCGTTCCGGAAGACCCGAAGGGTCGGAGAATTGGAACATCCGGTGGATTCGCCACGTAAACGCCCGCAATCCGGATTTCGGCTGCTCGTTCTGCAGCTTCAGCTTGTCAATCACGTGCTCCAGCAACGATTCGCTCTGCAGCAGTTTCACCTGCGTCTCAACGTACGATTCAGGGGAAGAGTAATTTCCGCCGGTGTCGTTAGGACCCTTCGGCTCCAGAAAACTCGTGCCCTGAATTTCCAGGGAAGTGCGCACCCGGTAGATCGGTGTCTGAATCAGGCTGATCAAAATCGCCGCGACCAAGCCCGCAACGACAAAGCTGAGCAGCGTCTTTCGATGACGGAAAAGAACCTGCCAGTGATCCAGCAGGCTGTCGTAGCCGCCAGACCCACCCACCTGCGTCGAGGGCGAGTCCGCACGCTTGTACGGCGTAGGGCGCTGCTCGTTCCACAGATCAATCTCCATCGAGCGGCCATTTTTTCTCTGAATTGGGAATTCCGAAGCTCTCATCTCAGCCCCTTAAACTTGATCTCAAGGCATCCGCCAGATCGCCAGGCCGGTTCCCGTCTGAATCGCTGCTTCCAGCCCCCGCAACGCCGCTTTCTTGCCAGTGCTGCCTGGAATGAACAAAATATCTTCGCCCTGCAAGGGCATGTCCGGCTTCTTTCCGTTCAGCGCGTCCTTCACGTCCACAGCTACCTCCACGCGTTGATCGGCGTCGGACTTCAGCCGCAAAATCTTGGCGTGCCGCGGGTCAGCTCCCGTATTCAGCCCCTCCGCCATCGAAAGCGCCTGCAGCACGGAGATGGACTGGTGCTCGCCCAAAACGAATCCGCCTGAGCGCTTGACCTCGCCGATCACGTAAACCATTTCTGCCTTCGGCACGGAAATAACGTCGTGCGGAAAAATCTGAATGTTTTCTTCCGGAGTTTTGGCATCCATGATTTTTCGCAGGTTCACTTCCGCCACGCTGTACTTCCCGGAAGCATCCAGCTGCGCGCCGGGCAAGGGGATGCATCCCCATTCCAATTGCCGGGTGATTCGAATGCTGTACCCGGCATCCTGGCGGATCCCGCCGGCCATCGCCAGCATCTCCAGCACCGTCTTGTGCCCTTGCACCTGGTGAACGCCCGGAGAATTCACTGCGCCCAGCACCGAGACTGGTTGGCTGCGAACCTCCGCGACATTCACAACCACTTGCGGGTGCCGGATGTACTTGCCCAAAACTTTGTCCAGCTCTTGCTCGGTCTGCTGCACGGTCATTCCAGCCACGTGAACGGTGCCCGCCAGCGGTACCTGAACGTCGCCTTCGCCATCAATGCGAACCGGCTTGTTGGACATATCCGTCAGTTCCGGTCCGGCAATTTCCAATTGGTCGTCGGGTCCCAGCAGGTACGTTGAGCGAATCTGGTTATCACACTTGGCTTTCTGCTCTCCGGACGCAGTCGTCGCCGGATTTTGCGCGGCGGCGCCCCCGATCAAGAAGGCCACGGCCAAGCCGAGCGCCAAGAGTCTGGATAGGAACAACAGGCCAACCGCCAGCCGGGTGAGTTTAAAGGTGACCAGGCGATACCAGCCCAGTTGCCGTGTACGCTGCTTCCGGATTACCAATGTCTGTGTTTTCTGTTCCATATTCATTTGGGCGGCCTCGTCTTTGCCGCAAATTGAATCGGCCTTCAAGTTCTAGCCGGAGGTTCGAACGGGGATGGATTGCCGAAACTTGGGACGAATCGCCTTGCCGCTCGGTTCGTAGGCAGCCTTCTTGCTTATTTCTTCTTCGCCGTGAACTGGCCAGTCATTTTGAATATTCTCCACACAGGCCTCCACAGCATTGGAAAATCCGGTCGTCGTGAACGCATCGAGGTCCATCCAAAGCGGCGAAACTGTGTTCTTCCGGTACAGCGTGAATCCGCCCAGTGATTTCCCATTTTGTTTTGTCAGGCTGAAAGTCAGGCTCCAATTGGCATCGCACGGTTCCGGCAATTGATCCCAGAAATATTGAACCTTCGAACGGCTCACCATTTTGAAAGAACCGAGATCCACTTCGGCGGGCAATCCCGTAGACAAGTAGAGCCCGAAGCCATCAAACCCGATCGGTTCCAGGCACTCCCGCAAAATTTGGCAAAACTGCGGCAAACTGGTGCAAGTCTCCAGACTCTCCGCCGTCCGCCGCACGCTGATGCCATTGGCGATCGCGTGGCGCTGATTCAGGGTGCGGCTGGCGACGCGCCCGAGCTCCAGAAACTCGTGATACTTCAGCTGCTGCACTCCAATCAGCACCCCAATTCCCACCACCACCAGCACCGCTGCCAGCGCCGCACCGCCGGGATTCAGCAGCAGCAGGCTAAAGAGGCAAAAGCACGCGCTGACGCTGTAAAGCAACAGCACGGTTTGCCGGTGCGAGATGCCGCGGCCAAGCAATTTATGGTGAATGTGCTCGCGATCGGGCGCGAACAGACGTTTATAACTCAAGAAGCGCCGCAGCACCGCGAACGTCACGTCCAGGATTGGAAGTCCCAGTGAAACGATGGGGATTGCCACCGCCACCATGGTCGGAGATTTGTGCGATCCGGCGATGGCAATCGCGCTGATCAGGAACCCGATCAGCAGACTGCCACAATCGCCAAGGAAGATCGAAGCCGGATTGAAGTTGTAGCGCAGAAACCCGGTGATCGCGCCGGCCAGGGCCAGCGTCAGTATCAGCACAACTTCGTTGTGGCCCAGCATCGCCACAACGCAACTCACCAAGGTCGAGAGCAACGCCGAGCCCGCTGCCAGCCCGTCAAGGCCATCAATCAGGTTGAAAGCGTTGGTAATCCATAGAACCCAAAGAATTGTCAGCGGCAGCCCCACAAGCCACCCCAAATGCGGATGGCCGGCAAGAATCGTCAGTTGGGAAATCCCAATCCCGTTGCCATACAGCAGCACCGCCGCGAGGGCCTGAACGGAAAATTTGATGTACGCGCTCAGTTGACAAAAATCGTCAATCAGCCCGAGCAGAAAAATAATCGTCGCCGGCCCAAGGATCTTCACCGTCAGTTGCGTCAGCGGAAATTCGCTCATCCCGAAATGCTCCGGCACCCAATGCGCCAGCAGCGCGATGCACCAGAGCGTCAGGAAAATCGCGACTCCGCCCACTCGTGGGATGGGACGCGTATGGATATGGCGATCTGAAGCCGGTGGAGTGGCCCAGCCGTGCCGGTTGGCATAATCGCGGACCAGGCGCGTGAAAATTGCCGAAAGCAAGAGTGCGGCGATAAATACCAGAAATTGCATGGCCTTCTCGGGTTCCGCTGGGTGGATGGAATTTGTGCTGGCCGGTATGGGTGGGTTTTGATCTGGCCTACATCTGTATTTCAGGTAGTTTCACTGCGTTCTTACATGGAGTTCTGAGCGAACCCCGCTTTAATTCGTTCAACAGGTTGCAGCGTCGAGCATTTGCGTCGTGGACCGGTGTTCCGCAGCCCTGGCCGGATGCGCCGCACGGATCCAGGTGCGGTCAATTTCCACGGCAATCGAGCGCTGCAGCAATTGCACGGACAACACCAGTTTTACTCCCGACTTGATTCGGACCACGATCCCGCTCATTCCCTGCAACGGCCCTGCTTCAATCCGGGCCATCTGGCCGACCTGCAAGTACGGCCACGGCACCGTCGTCAATCCGCTGCTGCCCACGCGCTGAATTGCGGCAATCTCCTGCTCTTCGATCGGAATGGGCGTCTTTCCCGTTCCCACAATCTGCACCACGCCCGGAATGATCAGCACCGGCAACCGGTTATTCGGATTCATGCGGCAAAACAGATATCCCGGGAACAGCGGCACGTCCATTTGCTTCGTGCGGTCGGACCACTTCCGGCTGGATTTGCTGACGGGCAAGTAACATTCAAACCCGGAATTCTCCAAAAGCAACGTCGCACTCTTCTCCCGGCCGGTCTTGGTCAAAATCGCGTACCACGGCCAAGGATGATTCCGCGTGCTCATTGCATTCCCCCTAGGAAAGCTACCGCCATTGGAGTCCCATTTGCTGGAACTCCGGTGATTGTTCCAGGCTCGAATTCCCGGTAACTCGTCGCAACGCTTCGAAAAATTCGCGTCACGCGCAGGAATTTCACCCACGTCGGACGATAGCCGAGCATGTTAAGTGCAACAATCCGGTTCTTACCCTAAAGATTGATGGGGATAATTCCTCATAAGGAGAACGGGGACCGGGCCGGCGGAACTTCTTGGGATCTGGACATTTACCCGGCATTTTAGAAGCGTCGCGAACGAGGGCGAGGCCCGTTTCTGTTTCGCCTAAGTCGTCTCGCGGTATCCTGACCAGTCATCCAGGTTTCTGCAGGGGATTGCCGGGGATTCTTGCCATGCAACCCGGCCAAAAACTCTTCTTCGGCAACCGGGGCAAATTATATAAAATATAGAAATGGCGTCAGTTCAAAGCCCCGCAAGAGGCCGGGCCACTTTCCCTTGCCCCCTGATCTGCCTAAACTTAGCTCCCAATCCGCAACTTCACTCGAGCGCCTGTGTTTAATACCACAGCGTCAGAAACCAGCACGATCTTCCACCGCGCCACACCCGGTCGGCGCAGTAAATTTTGTGAGGATTCGAACATGAAATTAAGAAATCTAGCCGGACTTTTCTTGCTCGCCTTTCTATTTTTTGCAATTCCCTTCGGAACGCCCGCGCAGGTCGCCGTCGGCATCTCCGTGCACATTGGACCGCCGGCCCTGCCGATTTACGTCCAGCCGGTTTGCCCCGGCGCGGGTTATATCTGGACTCCCGGCTACTGGGCCTACGGACCGGACGGCTATTATTGGGTTCCTGGCACGTGGGTGATCGCGCCCACGCCCGGTTTTCTCTGGACTCCCGGCTATTGGGGGTGGGGCGGCGGTGTTTATGCCTGGCACGCCGGTTATTGGGGCCCCCACGTCGGCTTCTATGGCGGAATTAATTATGGCTTCGGCTACGGCGGTGTCGGGTTCGTTGGTGGCGAATGGCGCGGCGGGGTGTTCCACTACAACACGGCCGTCACCAATGTGAACACCACTGTGATTCACAACACCTACGTCAACAACACGGTGATCAACCGCACCACGGTCAACAACAATGTCAGCTACAACGGCGGCACAGGCGGCGTTACCGCGCGCCCGACCTCAGCCGAACTCGCGGCCGAACATGAGCACCACGTCGCACCCACCTCGATGCAGACTCAGCATGAACAAGCGGCCCGCAGCGACCGCACGATGCTGGCCTCTGAAAATCACGGCCGCCCGGCAGTTGCAGCCACGGCACGGCCGGGACAATTTCACGGCCAGGGTGTGGTCGCGGCACGCTCCGCCGGTTCCAATGTAAACCGGCCAAACTCATCGGCCGGAAACACTCGCAACGCGGCGGGACCAAACGACCGGCCGCCCAGCGCGCGTGCCAATAGCTCGTCCAACCAGAACAGTTCCAACCGGCCGAACACCGCGACACAGAACCTTTCCCAGCACTCTCAGCAGCAGCCGCAGCATAATTCACCGAACGGCTCGCACCCAGCCGCGAATACTCAAAACTCGAATCGCCCGAATAATACCAACGGAAACAACAACCACACCAACTCCTCGCGTCCGCCGCAGCAAAATCATGCGCAGCCTCCGAAAGATCACGAAAACGGAAGCCACCCGGGAGGCCGCGCGGGCCACTGAGAGAACGAATACTTCCAATCAGAAGAGAAAAAGGCCGGCGCATCTGCTCCGGCCTTTGTTGTTCACTGCGGGCTGCACCGCCCACGGGCCCTATTGGACAACAACCTTCCCCGTCATTTTGGGATGGATCGAGCAAAAGTAGGAATAAGTTCCCGCCTTTGTAAACGTGTAGGAGAAATTATCGTCGGTATCGAGCGCCTTCGACCTGATTGTGGTCTTGTCATCGCTGACCACCGTGTGGGGAATGTCGTCGCGGTTCACCCACTGCACCGTGGTGCCCACAGGGATTGTCAACGCGTTCGGCGCAAACGTGAAGTTGTCGATTTTCACCTGGGTCCCTGTCCCGCCCGGTGCGCCCTTCAGTCTTGCCCCGTTCGCATACGTTGCAGCCAATACTCCTGCCACCAGGACGGCCGCGCATCCCAATCCGATTCGCATCCTATTCAACTTACCGCTCATCTACATCCTCCTCAAAGTTTTTGACCAACGCTTCGTTCTCCGCCGCAGCGCATCCCGCGCGCGGCTCTATCCGAGACTTGAATCCACGATCGCCAGCGCTTGCCTCCCGCGCACGAAATTCACGTCGGTGATTCCCAGCACTCCGCGCAGCTGCTCCGCAGGCACTTTCATCGGTCCCGGCGAGTCTGCTTTCCCCGGCGCAGGCTGCGGGAACGCCGTGGAAGATGCCGTGTGGAAAGTCACGTTCCCTTCCACTTTCTGCATCGTCTGGTGAATATGGCCGTTCAGCACCGTCACCGACCCGAATTTTTTCAGATAAGCGAGCGCTTGTGCACTGTCTTCCGTGCCCCATCCCCATTCCGGATACACAGACCACAGCGGAATATGCGCAAACACCACGATCGGTGTGCTCTTCGACAAATGCTTTACGTCGTCTTCCAGCCACTCCAATTGATCGTGGCCAAGCGTGCCCAGCCCGCCGGCCTTCAAGTTCATCACGTTCACCAGGCCGATGAAATGCACGCCTTTCTTCTCGAAGCTGTACCAGCCCGCTCCCTTGCTTCCCTTTCCATAGCGCTCAAGGAATTGTTTCCCGTCATCGTTCAGCACGTCGTGTTCGCCGGGGACGTAAAAGACATCCTTCGGATTCGCGCCCTTCAGAATTTGATCAACCGTATCGAACTCTTCCGGCTTCGAAAGGTGGCTGATGTCGCCCGTGTGCAGCAGAAATTCCGGCTGCATTTTCAGCGCATTGACCTTGTCCACCGCCGCCTTCAATGTTCCCACCACGTCCGTGTTTGCCGGCTTGTTAAAGCCCATGTGGCTGTCACTGATCTGCGCGAAGCTCAACTCCCCCTTCATATCCGCGGGATCCATCTCCGCGATGCGGTTGAAGGCATACGATTTCAGCACTCCACCCTTGATGACGCAAAACGTTCCGGTGCCCGCCCAGGCCATGCACTTCAAAAACCCGCGCCGGTCAATCCCGTCTTGGTTGTGGTCGTATAAGATTTCATCCTTCTTCCTGTCGGTCATCGCTTCTCTCCTGTCGAATCTCTGTTCCTGACGTCAATCCCCCTCACGTCCAGCCCCTCGGGGGCGGAGAATGGCGCGGGCCTGCAGAGAAAGGGGGACAGGCCCGCGCCGTGTGTGAACGTGTTCATAGGCGTAGACCCGGCCCGGCGGGGCTTTATTCCCAGACGGCCGGTTTTCTTCCGGGATTTCTTTTTTTACCTTTGGGCCTCCCGGCGGGAATAAAATCGAGGCCGGCCAGGTTATCCCATAGAAGGGGAGAGAAAGGCACACGTGTTCGAAGGAGAGCAGAAAGCCCGGTTCGAAGCGACCGTATTGCCGCATCTGGATGCCGCGTTCAACCTGGCGCGCTGGCTGCTCCGCAACCGGACCGACGCCGAAGACGTTACCCAGGATGCCCTCTTGCGCGCCTTCCGTGCTTTCGGCACCTATCGGTCCGGGAATGCTCGCGCGTGGTTGCTGCAGATCGTCCGCAACACATGCTTTACCTGGCTCCGCCAGAATCGCATGGCCGCAGAATTCATGGAGTTCGACGAGGCCACAATGCAGCAAGAAAACGAAAACCCGGAAACTCTGGCCATGGCCGACAGCGATCGCGAACGGCTCACCCGGGCCCTGGAATCGCTTCCCGAGTCCTTCCGCGAAATCCTGGTCCTGCGCGAACTCGAGGGCTGTTCTTACAAGGAAATCGCGGAAATCACTTCGCGCCCGATTGGTACGGTGATGTCCGGACTCGCCCGCGCACGCCTTCAGTTGCGCAACTCCCTTTCTCAGCCCGCAGTGAAGGAGGCCCGCCGTGCCCTGTGACCAGACCCAAAATCAGTTGCATGGCTACCTCGACGGCGAACTCGATGCCCTGGGCGCCGCCAACTTCGAAAAGCACCTTGAAACTTGCCCCGACTGCAAACAATCTCTTTCCGCGGAACAGTCCTTGCACCGTTCAATCCAGCAAGCAGGTCTCTATGAACGTGCTCCCGAATCTCTGCGGCGGAATCTGATTGGCAATCTTGCGGCCCGATCCGAGGTGAAGCCTTTTCCAGCGCCGCGCGTTTCCTCCTGGCGCTGGCTAGCCGCCGCCGCGGTTCTGCTTCTCACTGTGCTGGTTGGCTGGCAACAGCTGCAAAGACCGCGGGGGCTCCGAGGAGCGCAATTCATGGCGGCATCGCTCGTGGATGCGCATCTTCGCTCCCTGCAGCCCGGACACCTCACCGACGTCGAATCCACAGACCAGCACACCGTCAAGCCCTGGTTCGACGGCCGCATCGATTTCGCGCCGCCCGTCCGCGACTTTGCCAGCGATGGATTCCCCCTGCTCGGTGGGCGCCTCGATGTCGCCGGGGGTCGCACGGTCGCCGCCCTGGTGTATGCTCGCCGCAAGCACATCATTAATGTATTCGTGGAAAAGGCTCAGCCGGAGAGCAACTGGAATGGCGCTGGTGAATCCCAGGGCTACCACTGGCTCGCCTGGCAGCAGGACGGCTTTTCCATCTGCGCCGTTTCTGACGTCGCGGCAACCGATCTTGAACAGCTCCGCAAGCTGATCTCAGAGAATTAGCGCGCCAGACTTCTTGCGCCTCACTCCACTTCAATCTTGAACGGCGGCAGCGCATCCCTGCCAATCACCACTGCAACGCCCTTCCCCAAAAGCGCCTTCTGCTGCTCCGGGTCGGCCCACGGCAACTCCCACCCATTTTCGAGCGCCATCAACCAGTATTTTCCCGGCACAACGTTTGGCAGCGTAAAACTACCATCGGAGTCGCTCTGATCGCGCCTGACCAGCTCTGCCTGTCCGCCCTCGGGCATCAACAAAATCATCGCCGCCGCGAAGGGCAGCCCCTGTTTCGTCGCCATGCCGCGAAGCGCCGTCGAACTTTCCGATACGATTATCGTCAAGTGCGCATCGCCCGTTCCGTCCAACGTCACCCTGCTGCCGTTCGCGCGACCGCGGGTTGCTACGATCTTTTCAATGGTTACACCCTGCGGTGACACCGCGGTTAGTTCATAAACTCCCGCGCCAGGGGCCAGGTTGCTAAACTGGAAAGAATATTCAAAAGCTGTACTTTCCGTTTTGTCCGCGTTTTCCACTCTCGTCCGAAAGGACCGCGTTACTGTTTTGTGGCCAGCCTCGTCCCGGATTTGCAGCACCACCCCGGCGTTATTTGGCGGCGGTTGAGCGAACCGGATTGTCCCGTCGATCACCGGGCCGGACGAGATTCCTCCTCCAAAGTCCAACTGCGCATCCCCGTTGATTTCCACTTGCTCTTCCTGGACTCCGCCGCTTTGCGGAATCATCAACTGCAGGCGATAGTTTCCCGGAGCCAATCCGCTGAATTCCACGAGACCCGGCGCTATCTGGCGCTCGATCGCTCCGGGTGCATCCAACTCTCCCTCTTCCGCTTCTTGTAAAATTCGCAACCGCCAAGGCCCCGTATCAGTTGGCGTCGTGTTGACCAGTACATGAACCCCGGGAACGCAGTTCAACTGGAAATCCGCAGTTTGTTCCTCCCCGGGACGCACCAGGAGCCACGACGCTTCCCTGACTGTGCGCCCGGTCGGATAGAACATGATCGGGTACACCAAATCCAGCGGAGAATTGTCCTCTGTGCTTTCTTTCCTTGGCGCGACCGCGCCGGGCAAGCTAGAGTTCGTTGAATCAGCCATTACGACCGGACCACCGGAATCGACGACCTTGCTTCGTCGCGTCACTTCTGAAAATCGTTTAAACCAGGGCACGTCCGCCACGCTGATCGCATATTTTCCGCCTGCCAGATGCTCGAACCGATATCTTCCCAGGTCATCGCTTGTGCCTTGGCCTTCCAGCGAGATCTTCTTCTCTCCGCTTTCTAGGGATGCTTTCCAAAGCTTGACTGGGGCATTGCGAATCCCCTCGCCGTTCGCATCCGTTACCCTGCCCGAAATCACGGCTGAGGGATAGAGAGGGAACCGCAGATGCAACGCATCCTTCCCGGGTCCTACCGCTACACCAGACCAATAATTTTCGTGCTGCAGATAAGCCTGCGGCGCAAACCCGCGCCGCGCCGCCATGAGCGTATATTTGCCCTCTGCAATTTCATCAAAGTGGAAGCTTCCGTCCCCCGCGCTCTCCCGAACCTCGAACATCTCCCCGACGTCCTGTGCGTTCTCGTAAATCCGGATCTCGGCGCCCGCGATCGGCTGCCCCGTCTCGCCGTTCACCACTTTTCCCCGGATCTGGTACGGGCCATTGGGGCGAGGCTTCGGGTTCAAATTTGGCAGGATCTGCGCTGCGATCACCAGTGGAGAGAAGACCAGCAACGCCACTAACAGCAGTCCCCGGGTCATTGATTTACTCGTCCCATTTTTTCAGCTCCGGCTCCACCCTGGCCGTGGCATCCGGGTCGAGTTCCACGGATTGACCCAGTCCCTGAATTCGACGCAAAGTGCCCTGGTCCTGCAAGTCCAGTTCGATTCCATTCTTCAGCGCCAGCAAGTAATAGCGTCCGGGTGCAAGATTATCGAACTGGAATCTTCCGTCCGCCGCCGCAGCAGCGATAACCGCTTGCCTCGGCGCATTTTCCGCCACCAGCACCACCCGTCCCTGCGTTCCCTTCCCATCTAAGTGCACCGTGCCAGTCAGCGACGCAGAGTCATCGCGCAGCACCAACTCGATCGGCTCCAGACTTTCTTCGGGGCCCACGACCAAATCCTCCTTCAGCAAATCCGTGCCCCCGCTCATGGCGCTCGCCACATAGATTTTTTGCGGTGCATTTACGTCGATCCGGTAAGTTCCGGGTTCAAGCGCCACCCGCAGCTCCTTCTTTTCGTTGTTCCATTCGGCCGGCCGTTCGGAAAGCAAGAATGTAACGGCTTCGGGGAGATCTGCCCGCAGAAAACTCACATTCGCAGGCGCCGACTGATCTGTCAGTTCCGTACCCGCGGGAGCGGCAGCCTTGTGCGAATACTCTTCCTTGAAATGGATCGGCTTCTGCGTCTCGGGAAACATTTGCAGAATAACGTTCTGCAAGTTCTCGTTCACGGTGATCAGTTTCACTCCCATTTGGGGATTTTGAGCTACTTGATTCTCCCCCTGATACTGCTCTTGATTCTCGGGCTGAAATGCGGCGACAACATATCGCCCGGGCGCCACTCCCGAAAAAACAAAAGAGCCATCCGCCTCCGGCGGCACCATCCCAAACGGCTGCTCGTTGTAAAAGCTCATCAGCATGATCAGCACATTTCGGGCGTCACCTTTCACCCGTACTCGTCCAGCAATCTGATACACCGGCTGGTGGGGAATTCGCCAATCGACCTTTTGGGATGATCCTGGGAGCACCCGGATGGTAGCGGCCTGCGCCGCCTCCAGCGCTCCGGGATAAAAATTGATCGGAATTCCGGTACCGAGGCGCCGGACCGCCCACGACATTTCCCCTTCGCCCTGCGCCGTTTTCCTGGCCTCAATCAGGTAGTAGGAACCCGGCTGCAGCTCCGCCATCCGGTACTCGCCGTTTTCATTTGTTGTTGCCGTATGTTCGAAGCCTGCATTCCCAGGCGCCGCCCTCCCATATTTCGGCTTGGCCAGCACTTCCAGCCCCTCGATCGGCTCTCCTTTTTCGTCTACGATCTTCCCATATAGGATTCCCTCGGGAATCAGTGGTAGCGAAAGTTCCTGAGTTCTGGCGTTCACCTGCACGCGTGCTTCAACCGCTCCGAGCGGCTCCCCGATCTCAGAGGCGAAATACCCCGGCTTTCGCGCGCTGACTACAAAATCTCCCGCCGCTAATTTTGAAAAGACAAAGCCGCCATCGTTTCCGGTGAGCGCGCTGACCTTCGTCGGCCCGTTAAGCTGCACCAGTGCGCTGCGGATCGGCGTGCCATCCACGGAGTTCACCACTTTCCCATAAAGCGAGTACGTCTCGTCCGCCAGCGCAACGCCGTCGATCCAACTGGCGCACAGCACCGCCGCCATCACAAGATGCCAAAAACTTCGCATCAGGATCCTCGCCTCCCATCCTTTGCTGCCGTGGTCATCTTAGCGTGCCACTCTTCCCGCGCCTTAGTTGTGACTTTCAATTCCGGGAAGTCCTCCGGTCTCTTGGACGCCGCAATCATACCCTTTGAGCCAAGCCTCCTCCGTCCCTTGCACCAGATTAGGATGCCATTTCCCTTCCAGGTTTTGTTCGCCCATGCTTCTTCGGCAGGCGTCGCCAGTATGTCGCGCCAACCGATCTCGTACAGCTACAGCAACTCTTCCTCGCCCAATAACTTTTTGCTGCCCCACCGAACTCCTTGCCGGGTGCGATCTCGACAGTGCTTGACACCCTTCCAGCAGACGGACCCGCGGGCAAAGCGGCAGTGCAACAGTCCCCGATTACTTGATTTGCCTCGACTTACCTGTTGCGCGCAGTCTGAGCAATTTTCGCCGTTCGTTCGCCAAAACCGGCCAAGTCCATCGTTAGCTGCTCCTGCGAATGGTTCAAAAAAGCAGGAATGCACTCCCGTCGAGCGAGGCCACGCAACTAATCCCGCCGGACGGGGTTGAGGGCTGACAACACTCGGGAAAGTTGCGACAACCGACGAGGGAGGTTGACCGGAAGGGTTTCTTCCCACGCTTGTCATGACGACCCCTTCCAGAAGCTCGCTCGGCGCACTTGAGGATAATCGTGTACCGGCTAGAACCTTTCGGGCCGAATCATGAAATTGAATGAACACAAACGAGCCAGGCCCAATCTAGCTGGACTGACGTCTCCAGTACAGCAGGCCGAGATGAAATTACTCCTGGCCGGCAAGTGGCCACCCCTCAAGCCGCTCCCGGTGTTCAAATATGAAACGCATGAGTTTCGCGCCTCGATTGATTTCGACAAGACGCGCGGAGAGTGGGTCTGTCGCAAAACTTCTTTGCCGTCCAACAAGCTTCAGGAACTGCGTGGCGGGTTGACAGAAATAACCATGGCATTCCCCTCCGGTCAAGCAGACGTGTTGCCGGAATGTGCCGCAGCAGGAACGCAGGATCAGGAATTGGACAAGGACGCCAGCCGTCGTCTTCGGGCCATTGTTGAGTGGAGAGAGAATTATGAGAACGGCGCAGTATATTCCGCCCTCGAGAACTCTCTTTCCGAGAGCCAGCGAGAGGAAATCGACGACATCCTCCGGCTGACACTCACTGCGCGGCAGCTCCAGTTTAGCCCGAAGAATATTGCCTACGTCTTTGACGCACTTTCAAAGGCCGGCGGCAAGCTGGCAACACTGATAGAAATCGCGCAACGGAAGAAGTCGGAGCAGGGGCTGGAAGGACAGGCAAACGCGGAAGCTGCCGCGCCCGACGTCGAAGAGCTTATCCCGGTTGGGAGCTTCATACCTGCAACACTCGAAAGCTTCCCAGAAGAGCCAATCGGGAGTGTTTTGCCTGAGCAAGCCCAACCCCCCTCGCCCGAACCCATGCCGCACAACGTGGCTCAGGGATCGACGATCGTGACGCCCGAGATTCTGGATGCGGCCCTGCCGTCGTTTGTCAGAGATCACCAGGAAAAAGTGCGCCGCCACAATCCCGTCGCCGATTTTGCAACCCAGGTTGGAACCCGCAGAGTCGAGCCGTCAGTCGATCGCATCGAGAATTCGCCCTCGCGCCAGCATGCTCTTGAAATATCCGGATCGCACCTCGCCGCCTTCGCATTCGTTTGCTTGTTCGCGATGATCAGTCTCCCCATAGGTCTCACTGTCGGACGTGGCCCTCTCGGACAGCGCCTCCGGGACGCCCAGAACTCAATCCTGGGTGTTGATGCCACCCGACCGGCAATGCCTGATCGCCCAGGCGAAACGCCTTCGCAATCTGCCACTCCGTCTGAGGCAAATAACTACCTTGAATCCGGTAACTCCTCGAGTGCCAATAAACTCGATGACACCTCGTCTTCCGATGCACAGTCCGGGGAGAGTACCGGGGAATCTAATTCTTTAGCGAAAGTGCCCCCCACAGATTCCAATTCATCTCCGGAAATAGAATCGAGACCTTTTGCTAATCCGGAAGCCGGTCCCGGCCGTAATCGCTCGGCCGGGCTAATCGCGCGAAACGCGCCGCCACCCGCGAGTCTCAAACCCTCCCATTCACCGAAGGCCATGAGCCAAATAGCTGCTGCGCCATCTAACCCTGCCCCGCGCAAGTCAGCGCCTGAAACGGACGCCACGCCGCACCGGTCACCACCTTCCGCCATCCTCGTCACTGCTCCAGCCCATGGCAGCAAGCCCTTCCGGGTAACCTTCCCGGAAAAACCGATCGCCGCCTCCTCTTCGTTCGCGATGACCTCGGAACTTTCTGTTCTGGTTCCTCCTCAGCCGGGACCCGTGGCGGCCCACAGACCTGCTCGATTGCAAGCGGGTGAGCTTCTTTCCTTCGTCTGGCCTCGCTTTCCAAGGCCGGGTGACCGGTATGGATCGGCAGAAACCATAAAGGTCCGTACCACCATCGGACAATTCGGCCAGGTGGTGGATGTAAAACTCTTGAGCGGTTCAGTTTCTCTTTTTCCGGCTACATTGAGCGCCATTCGCCTGTGGCGTTTCAGGCCCACCCTCTTGAACAAAAGGCCGGTCCAGGTTCAGCAGGACTTCACGATTGAATACCGCCCGCCACAGTATTTGTCGCGGGTGCACTCACAGCATCCACCACGCAACTAGCGGCGTTTTGAGATGCCGATTTTCGAATGCAATTGCTTCCTTTTAAGAACTACTGCAGTTCGTTCTTGAATTGAATTGCCGAAGTCAAACCAGGAAATCCCCCCGTGTCTCTGGTAGGTGTGGCTATCACAAACTGGCCCACCATCTAATAAAACCGTCACTTGACTTTGCCCTTTGCTCCATATATGAACGGGGAGATTCCTGACCTGTTTGCTGGGACCCGGCGCGGTTTTCTTCCAATTCTCCGAAAATCGCGGCCCGCGGCAACTTCCTCCGAGGCACTTTTCCCCGGCGGATTCTGTCTGCCAGCATTCACAAAGTGCAGGAAAGTAAACTTAAGGACGCAGACTTTGGGGGAACAATATGGCCAGCGGCACTATGGCTCTTGAAGGGGCACCACCGGCGGATTACGGAATTTGGCGGGTCATCATGGCTTCTTCCGTCGGCACCATGATTGAGTGGTACGACTTCTATATTTTCGGCAGCCTCGCCGCTATTCTTTCTCCGAAATTCTATCCGCCCGGCAACGAAACCTTCGCCTACATCGCGTATCTTGCAACCTTTGCCGTTGGCTTCCTGGTGCGCCCCTTTGGCGCCCTGTTTTTTGGCCGCATCGGTGATATGGTCGGCCGCAAGTATGCCTTCATCGTTACGCTCAGCATCATGGGCGGCGCCACGGCCCTCATCGGCCTCCTCCCCACCTACCAAACAGCAGGCTGGTTTTCTCCGATCACCTTGTTGGCGATCCGCATACTGCAGGGCCTCGCTCTCGGCGGAGAGTACGGCGGAGCGGCCGTCTACGTTGCGGAACACGCTCCCGACAAGAAGCGCGGCTTCTACACCAGTTTCATTCAAATCACCGCCACACTGGGACTTTTCGTTTCCCTGCTGGTCGTCCTCGGCACGCAAAACGCCATGACCAAGGAACAATTCGCGGAATGGGGCTGGCGAATTCCCTTCCTTCTCTCCATCGTCCTGGTCACCATCTCTCTCTACATTCGCTTGAAGATGAAGGAATCGCCGATCTTTTCTCAGCTCAAGACCTCCGGCATGACGTCCGCCAAACCCCTCACCGAAGCCTTCACCGTTTGGACCAACCTGAAGCGCGTTCTCATCTCTCTCTTCGGCGCCACCGCCGGGCAAGGCGTGGTCTGGTACACCGGCCAGTTTTATGCTTTGTTCTATTTGCAGACTGTTCTCAAGGTGAACCCAAAAACCTCCAATATCATCGTCGCCATCGCCCTGCTCTGCGCGATGCCCTTCTTCACTGTTTTTGGCGCGCTCTCAGATCGCATCGGGCGCAAATGGCTCATGATGGCCGCCTGCCTGCTGGCTATCGTCACCTACATTCCCATCTACAAATCCATGCAAGTCGCAGCCGGCAGCAGTATCAATGGTTTGAAATCCGCCAAAAATAAGGTAACTGGCGCGATCAGTCTCACGGCACTCACCAATGATCCGGCAACAGGCCAACAGGTAGCGGCCAAAGAAGCGGCCAATCCGGATGTTCCCAAGCTAGTCTTGCTGGTTTTCATCCAGGTGATTTTTGTGTGCATGATCTACGGTCCTATCGCTGCTTATCTCGTCGAGGCCTTCCCCGCCAAAATCAGATATACCTCACTGTCTTTGCCATATCACATCGGGAACGGCGTGTTCGGCGGATTATTACCGCTCATTGGCTTATCGCTATGCGCGCGAACCGGTAATATCTACGCGGGTCTTTACTATCCGATGATTGTGGCGGCCATCACCCTCGTCTTCGGCTCCATCTTCCTGAAGGAAACGCACGGAACGCTCATCTGGTCCGAGTACGACGAGGCAACCAAAAAGGCTTAGGTTTTACGCGCCGCACAGGGCCTCGGTTCAAGGGGCCCGTCCAGATTGACGAGCGAACCGTCAAAGTAGCATCATCTTCCTCACGGGCGGAATTCGTGCCATCCGGTATGGTGGCCCTGCCGCTCCTCCATTACGAACCGATTCGCGCGTGTTGTTCATCTCGTTCGTGGTGTGCCGTGCTCATCCTCTAAGGGAGTTGCTGCCGTGCCGACAAAAGCCCTCGCTAAAAAGTCCGCCGCAAAGAAGCCTCAGCCCAAAAAAGACGGGCTGACCGAAGCGCAGATTGCCGTCCACTGGAAAGAGGAGGGCGACATCCGCCCGCCGGCCCGCTTCATCGCCCAGGCCAACCTCAACGACCCCCAGATGGTCGAACGCTTCAGCGAAAAGAATTTTCCCGAGTGCTTCCGCGAATACGCCGAACTTCTGCACTGGGATCAGTATTGGCACACGACGCTCGACACCAGCCGCCCGCCCTTCTGGAAGTGGTTTGTCGGCGGCAAGCTCAACGCCAGCTATAACTGCGTGGACCGCCACCTGGCCAAATACAAAAACAAAGCCGCGTTCATTTTCGTTCCCGAACCCGAAGACGAAGGCCACACCGTCATCACCTTCCAGGAACTCTATCGCCGCGTCAACGAAGTCGCCGCCATGCTCCGCGATTTCGCCGGTCTGAAAAAGGGCGATCGCGTCACCATCCACATGCCCATGATTCCGGAGTTGCCGATCACCATGCTGGCTTGCGCCCGCCTCGGCGTGATCCACTCCGTCGTCTTCGGCGGTTTCTCCGGCGAAGCCTGCGGCCTGCGCGCCGCGGACTCAGGCAGCCGCATCCTCATCTACACCGACGGCTACCACCGCAACGGCCGTTGGGTCGACCACAAAGCCAGCGCCGATATCGCCGTGAAAACCGCCGAAAAAGAAGGCCAGTCCATTGATAAAGTCCTAATCTGGCGCCGCTATCCCCACAAATATTCTTCCGAAACCCCGATGATCATGCAGCGCGATTTCTTCATCAACGATGTGCTGAAGGAATATCGCAACGCCGTGGTCGAGCCCGTTTCGATGGATGCCGAGGATCCCCTCTTCCTCATGTACACCAGCGGCACCACCGGCAAGCCCAAGGGCTGCCAGCATCGCACCGGCGGTTACCTCGCCTACGTCGCGGGAACTTCCAAGTATTACCAGGACATTCATCCCGAAGACGTCTACTGGTGCATGGCCGACATCGGCTGGATCACCGGCCACTCCTACATCGTCTACGGCCCGCTCGCTCTCGCCGCCACCAGCGTTCTCTATGAAGGCGTGCCGCAATTCCCCGACGCCGGCCGCCCGTGGCGCATCGCCGAGCGCCTCGCCGTCAACATCTTCCACACCTCGCCAACCGCCATCCGCATGTTGCGCAAAGCCGGCGGCGACGAACCCCAAAAGCACAACTACCGCTTCAAGCACATGACCACGGTCGGCGAACCCATCGAGCCGGAAGTCTGGCGCTGGTATTACGAGGTCGTCGGCAAGGGTGAAGCCGTCATCGTGGATACCTGGTGGCAAACGGAAACCGGCGGCTTCCTCTGCACCACCAAGCCCGCTCTCGATGCGATGAAGCCCGGCAGCGCTGGCCCCGCCTGCCTTGGAATTTACCCTGTGATCTGGGACGAAAACGGCAAGGAAGTTCTCGCTGCCGCCCACGCTGCCGGGAACATCTGCATCCGCAATCCCTGGCCGGGCATCATGCAGACCATCTGGGGCGACCCGCAACGCTTCGTCAACAACTACTACAAAAAATACAATGCCGACCCGAACAGCAAGGATTGGCGCGACTGGCCTTACTACGCCGCCGACGGCGCCGTACTCGCTCCCGACGGCTACTACCGCATCCTCGGCCGCGTTGACGACGTCATCAACGTCGCCGGCCACCGCCTCGGCACCAAGGAACTCGAATCCGCTTGCCTCACGTTGCCGGAAATCGCCGAAGCCGCCGTCGTTCCCGTCGTTGATGACGTAAAGGGCCGCGTGCCGGAAATCTACGTTTCCCTGAAGCCCGGCGTCCATTCCAACCGTGCCATCACCGAAAAAATAGTCGCCACCATCGAGACCATGATCGGCAAAATCGCGCGTCCCAAGCGCATCCACATCGTTCCCGACATGCCCAAGACGCGCTCCGGCAAAATCATGCGCCGCGTTCTTGCCGCCATTTCCAACCGCATGGACACGGGCGACATCACTACGCTCGCCAATCCAGACATCGTCGAGCAGGTTCGCCAGATCGTCCAGGGCCGCGAACGTGGTCCCCTCGCCGAAGGCCCTGAAGACATCAAGCTCTTCGGCGAAGATCGCTAATAGGCATCTAGAAAAGAGATTTCAGGAGGGCACGTCATTTTCGCCGGCGCGATTTTGCAACAGTCGCTTCCGGAAAGACTTTCTTCAGGGGGTCCGAGCTTTAACTCCGACATCCAATGGCTCGACAAATGGGCTTTGGCCCCTGAGGAAGCCCTTCACATTTGCCCACGTTCTTGAAAGGTGCGATAGCTCAATCTGGACTAATGACTCCGCCTCTTCGCGCTCTCGTCTTCGACGCCTACGGAACGCTCTTCGATCCATTTGCAGTGCGAACCCGCGCGGAAGAACTATTTCCCGGAAACGGCGTGGCCCTCAGTCAACTCTGGCGCTCCAAGCAACTCGAGTATTCCTGGCTGCGCACCATGATGGGGCGTTACGAAAATTTCTGGAAAATCACTGAGGATGCTCTGGTCTTCAGTTGCCGCATGCTCAAACTTTCCAGCGACAAGCATCAGCAAGACCAACTCATGCAGGCCTATCTGACCCTGCCCGCATTTCCCGAAGTAAAACCCGCACTCGAAAAACTCTCGTACCTTCCTCTTTCCGTCTTGTCCAATGGCACACCTGAAATGCTTTCACCCCTGGTTGCCTCGAACGGAATGACTGATTTTTTCAAGCATATCTTCAGCGTGGACGCCCTGCGGATGTATAAGCCGAGGCCAGAGATCTACAAACACGCCGTGGCCAGCCTCGGCGTCTCGAACGACGAGATCGGCTTCGTCTCATCCAACTATTGGGATATCGCCGGCGCTACATCCTTCGGCTTTCGCACCTACTGGCTGAATCGCGGTGCCGGGACCGGCGATGAATTGGGCTTCACACCCTCAGCCATCTTTGCAAGCCTCTTGGAGTTGCCACGCGTCCTGACCTGAATTTCTTTTTCGGAATTTACCGCAAGAACGGATTGACCACCCAGCCGCCGTACTCCTGTCCATGGGGCAAATCTTCCGCACTTCACACCCTGCGCTCTTCGCCGCCTGCACGATCATCCCGTCCCAGAAGGAAAGCTGATACTTCTGCTCGATCTCCATGGCGCGCAAGACAGAATCCGCGGAGTTCACTACGGTCTCCCAATTCATTTCAGGTTCGTATAACCACCCCAACGGGGTGGCCCCTGCTTAAAAGGCTTGACGCGTCTGCCATGGGTTCTACCACCCTGGTCCCCGGAGGGCCTTAAGGCTGTGTCCGGACGCCCGAGCCGCCGCAGCTTTGCAGCACCGCTGCTTTCACGTCCGCATCAAATTGCGCTCCCTGCCATCCCGTTGTCGCGCAGACCTGCCAAGCTTCGAGGCCCAGCGCCCCGCGGAAATCCGCGCCTTCCACCCGCGCTCCGTCAAGCTTCGTATCCCGCAGGATCGCTCCCGGAAACGCCGCCCCGCGCAGGTCCGCCCGGCTCAGGTCGGCCTCCAGGAAAATCGTTCCCTTCGCCTGTGCCCCGGTCAGATTCGCCCCAATCATTTTCGCCGCCGAAAAATCCGTCAGCTCCATCGAAGCCATCGAAAGTACCGCTTCGTCCAGTTTCACGTCCCGCAAATCGGCGTGCGACAACTCCGCCCGCAGCAAATCCGCGCGCCGCAATTTCACGGCATACAAGGTGGCGTGCCCGAAATTCGCCGTCGTCAGCTTCGCGCCATCCAGGTTGGCATACGACAAATCCGCGTTCCGGAAATCCGCTCCCGCCAACTGCGCTCCCTCGGCGTCCGCGGATACCAGGTTCGCCTTCGCCGCCTGCAAACGATCCAGATTCGCCCCGCGCAATACCGCTTCCCGCAAGTTTGCCGACCGGAAATCCGCTTCCGACAGGCTCGATCCTTCCAGATTCGCGCGCCACATCCGCGCTCCCGCAAACTGCGAGCGGTACCCCCGCGAATAGCGCAAATTGATTTCGTTCAGCCGCGGCCCGCTGCCCGTCCCGGTCTCGCCGTCCGTCACTGGTTTCAGCGCACTCGTCGAAATGCTCTCTTCCGTCACGTCTGCATACGGCCGGTAGCCCAGCGCTTGAAACGCTGTCGCCGCCCAACGCCGCGGGTCGCCGCGTCCCACATCGGGCCGCGCATTCGCGTCCGCGGGCAGCCCACGAATCACGCCGAGAGACATCAGAAACACCACCACACCCACCGCAACCGGAACCCGAAACGCCCTGGCCACATCCCGCAGAAATTGCGGCGTGCTTTCATCTGTCCAATCTCCCGGACGCAGCACCCTCGCCACAATTCGCGGCATGCCAAACCCTGCCGCTGCCAGCAACGTCATCAAAAACACCTGCAGCAAGGTTCCCCGGTAATCCTGCATCACCAGGTATCGCAGCCAGAATAAAAAGATCGTCGCCGGCACCGCCCAATACGCCAGCAATTTCGCCAGCCGGCTCTCCACCATCGCCAGCGGCGAACGCGGATCCCGCGTCCAGCGCAAATGCTGCCGGATCGGCCCCATCAGGTACCACGAGCCGTCTTTCTCCGGCGTCTGCCCGTCCGGAAAAACCGCGGGCAAAGCGCCCATGCTGCCCCACAACCGCAGCAAGAGAAACTGCAGCCGCAGGTACAACACGGTGAGCAGCAGAGGTCCGCCCATATAAAATCCCTGCAACGGCAAAAAGTTTGGAATGCGCGCCGACACCGTGGCCGATTCATCCAGCAGCAGCCGCACGTCCGTGGTCAGTGCCACCATCGCGCAGGCACCCACGCAAATCGTGATCAGCAACAGATAAAACCGCCGCGCCGCCTGTGTGAATTGCCCAATCGTCTTTCCGCCGTCGTACGCTCCCACGGCCTCCGGCAAAGTCGCGTCGAACAGATTCGTCCCGCCCAGCCGCCCCGCCCACAATCCCTGCGCCCCATAGAAATTCGCGCCCATCAGGTTGGCACCGGAGAATTCTGTGCCTAGCAGGTTGGATTCGCGCAGGTCCGCCTCCACCAGGTTCGCGCCGCGCAGGTTGGCCATGGACAAATCCGCGCCGCGCAGGTTTACCTTCGTCAGGTCCGCGCCCTGCAGATTCACGGCCGTCAAATCCGCGTCGGAGAGATTCGCTCCCGCAAAGTCCCCGCGAATGCCCTCCTTACCGTTCGATTCCACCCAAAGCTTGTGCTGGTCCAACGTCTCGGCCACTTCGAGCAGTTGCGTCTTCAGATCGCGCGCTTCCCCGCGCGGGATCGCATGGATTGCCGATTGGCTCTCCAGCGGAAACTCTGCCGCGGTTTCCTGCCGCTCGATCACGGCTTCGACCGGTTCAGGAACAACTTCCGCTTGCGCGGGAACTGTTTCCTCCTGCGCGGGAATTTCCTGTTCCGCGCCAAAAAATGCCGCCGCCACGCGCTCCGGCTCGCTCAATGTTCCCTGCGTACTTCGCAAAAACCTCAGCGCGGGAACTTTCTCCGCCGCCGCTTTCACCAGTCCCCCGCCTGTGGATTTCTCCGGCACATCGGCCGGCTGCGGCTCGAGTGCCGCCGCCAGCTCTTGCATGGCCGCCTCTCGGGCCTGCGCCGCGCTCTCCTCCGCCACCTTATGCAAATCCTCTTTCATCTGGACTTCCAAGAGCGCAAGAATCTGCGCTTCCTCCACGGGATCTGAGGGCGCTCCGCCGATCTCGGCAAGTTCCTCGGGCGTCGCCAGCCGTTCCGTTCCTTTTGGTTGATGGGCCTCGGGTAAATTCATCTTAGCTTTGCCGGACATTCCGTTTTACTCTTTCTTTCCTGTTGCATCGCCTCCGCTTCCGGAGGCAAACGAGTTCCTCTCGTTCACGGGTATACCCCATCATCCCCCACGCCCCCTGTGGATATCCCCTGCCCGAAAGGACAGGCGTTCCCCAATAGCAATTTCCCGGTGCCCCCTGTACACCCGCCAAAGCCCGCGAGGCCGCAGGCGTCCCAGGCAGCTAAACCTCAAGTCACATCAATTGCCGCGCGTCGCGCAGGCAATCTAAGCGAACCGAGGTTAGCAACTTCGCTCCGTCACGGAATTTGCTTGTTTAGAAAATACGGCAGGCGGGAACCGCAACTCTTGCATGTTTCTCTTGCTTCCTGAATGACTGGTCGCTGATCGCTGATTACTGTGTCCGCGCCACTGAACTCCAATCAACGCTGGTCGTCAACCAAGCCTCCAACTCATCGACGTCAAAACAAATCAGCCGGGGGCTCCGCTGAGGGGCCGAGGCACCCCGGCTATTCCCGCCCGCCTCCGCAGTGAGCGAGCTAGGAACTTGTACAGAATCTCAAACTTCCGGCGTGAGTCTCTCAGTTGTCTTCGTTGCTACGAAGAAATTCGTAGCGTTCTATCGCTGCCACTACGCCGACACTTCCTTCATCGCGAGGCTCGGTCCTCTGCACGCGGCCCAGGCAGCGCACACGCACCGGCCCGGCCAAGGTGATCTCGTTCGGCAGCGTCAGCAGGATCTCCACCGGAGACCCCTCTTTGACGTCCTTCGCCAGGAAGAAATAGACTCCGCGGGAGCTTACATCGCGGGATTCCGTGTTGGTTTCCCCAACGGCTGCGCCCGTGGTCCATCTCACGGTAATCGGCAGTCGCATGGAAAAACGTTGAGTTGTGCGGCGTTCAGACCCTGTCAAGGCGAGCCTCCCTCATCGAAGGACAGAGTCTATCCGCCCTCCGTCCAGGGAACAATAGGACTCAAGGCTCAAATTAAAGCTGCCCTTTAAAAGTACGAATGTACTAGGACCTCCTTTCGAGCTCCCAAGTTGGGGCGGCCAGACCGATTCACCAACTTGTCTTGCCCCAAGGCCTAAACGCCGGCCTGGAACTCCACTTCTGAGTCGTCTCGCTTTTTGTCATGCCGGGCGGCGGGACAGCTCTGCGTCAGAGAGGTGGATGGAAGGCAGCCTATCAGGAATGCTTGATCGCCAGATTCAGGCCCGCTGTCTCGGCGAAAGCCCGGAAGTCGCGGTCGCGCGTCAAAAGCGGAACGCCATGATCGACACAACTTTGTGCGATGAGCGCATCGCCCAGTCGTCCTCTACGGCCCTTTGCCAGAACCTTTGCTCGCAACTCTCCTGCCCGGGTCCAGAAGCCGGATTTAATCTCCAGCATTGGGAGTTCTTTCAGGCTTTCGGCCACGTTGGCGGAAATTTGCGAATCACTCAGCAGTTCCGTAAGAACGATTGGCACCATCAGAACCTGTCGGTCGCCAAGGGCCTTATCGAGGAGCTCTACGTCGTCGCCGCCGTCACCCTCGAAGAATGCAATCCAGGTGCTGGTGTCCGCCGCAATCATCGGTCAGACTTCAACTCCGCCAAACTTCGGCTGAACCGGACCTTCCCTCGCAATTGGCGCAGGCACGCGTACGCCCGCGACGCCGCCACAAGCTGCAGCCCAGTTCGAATCGTCTGTGTAATACCGCTTCCGCTCGCCTGCTGCGCCTTGTCCAGCAACTCTGCAGGAATTTCCACGGTGACTTTGCGCGTGTTCGCCATACCAGGCACTATACCATACTTGATACCAGCATTGAGTACGGTATCCATTGCGACCGTGCCAAAGAAAAGAGCCGCCCATTAGGCGGCCCTTTCTGAACTTTTGAACTCTTGAACTCTTGAACTCTTGAACCCTTGAACCCTTGGACTTTCCCCTAAGTCTGATCAATCAACCGGTGGTGAATCGCATAAAGCGCCAGCTCCAACCGGTCGGACACGCCCAACTTGTCAAAAATATTGTGCAGGTGGTTCTTCACCGTCTGCTCGGAGATAAACAGCTTCTCCCCAATCTCCTTGTTGCGGAAGCCCTGCGCCACCAATTGCACGATCTCTTTTTCGCGGTCAGAAAGCAGCGGTTTCTCCCGCCGTGGTCCCGAGTCTGAAGACTTCGCAAACGCCTTCATCACTTCGGCCGTCATCCGGTTATCCAGCCAGATTTCGCCCGCATGCACGCGGTGGATGCTCTTCACCAGCAAATCCGTGGCGGACTGCTTCAGCACCACGCCCCGCGCGCCCAGTCGCATCGCCCGCACCACGTCGCGGTCATCTTCCGCCGCCGTCAGCACAATCACCCGCGTCGGCGTCTGGTCGAAATTCACTTCCTCCAACACCGCCAGCCCGTCTTTGTCCGGCATGCGCAAATCCAGCAGCAAGATGTCTGGCTTCAGCTTCGCCAGCAGCTTGATGCATTCCGCGCCGTTCTGGGCTTCGCCCACGATGGTGATATCTTCATCCCCATCAATCAATTTGCGGAGCCCGTCGCGAAATATCGCATGGTCGTCCGCCATTAGTATCCGAATTTGCTGTTTGGTCTTCGCCATATCAGCCGAGCGGTACCTCGATCGTTAAGCGCGCACCATGCCCAGGGTTTGATTCCACGGTCAGCACTCCCCCGACCGTGCGCGTTCTTTCCTTGATGGAAATCGGACCCAGCCGCAGGCGGTCCAGCTCATCCCCTGTGAAGCGCCCGGCGAAGCTAAAGCCCTCGCCATTATCGTCCACCACCAGGGTGAGTCGGCTGTCATCCTGCGACAGTTTTACCACGACATGGGAAGCCTTCGCATGCTTTTTTATGTTGTTAAGTGCTTCACGGTAAATCTGGAAAATCTCCCGGCAAACCCGGTCCGGCGCGTGCAGCTCCGCCGAATCCACCAGCAAATCCAGCGCCAGCGTGGACTCGTTCCGGAAGCGCTCCGCGAACCCCCGCATCAAATCAACCATATCCGCAGATTGCACGCGCAGCGGCCGCAGGTCCGTCACCAGGTGCCGCAACTCCGCGCTTTCGTTCCTCACCGTCTGTTGCAGCGACGTCAGCCCCGGTTCCACCTGCTCCACGTGGGTTGAAACCTTCCGCCGCAGCACGTCAATCTGAATTTCGATGCTCAGCAGCGTCTGCAGAATCCCGTCATGCAGATCCCGCGAAATCCGCGAGCGCTCCGCCTCAATCGCCCTGGCCCGCAGGTGCCTCAACATGAAGACGTTCTCCAGCGCCGCGCTGATATGCGCCGCGATTCGCTCAAACCACTCCAGATGTTCCGCGGTAAACGGCTCCTGCCCGGGCCGGCGATTCGTCAGAAACAGACGTCCCGCCGCGTGCCCTTCCTGATCGAACGCCACCGAAGTGAAATTCTTGATCCCAAACTCCTGCTGCGTCGGCCCCGGAATCCGCGGCAGAATTTTCAGCACCTGCTTGTTCCGCCGGTCCCAACCGAATCCGTCGCCGCGCCCTTCCAGCGAATTCCAGCACAGCGATGCTTCCATGTCGTCCACCAGAAATCCATCGGAGCGGGTCAATGGCAGATTTTCCGGCACCAGCCGCTCGCCTTCCCCCGACCTCATCCGCCACACGAATATTCGCTCCAGGTCCGCATCGCGATACGCCAGCAGCGCCCCCTCGGTCTGAAACTCCGTGCAAAGCTCTTCCAGCAGCAAGCGCAACGATTCCGCCAGCCCCAAATCCACGTGCATGGTGTTCGAAATTCGCGACAAGAAATCCTGCTGCGCGGCAAATTGCCGGTTGCGGTCCCCCAGGAACGCCAGACCCACCGTGCCCAGAAACGCAGCCGTGAACAGCGAAACCGAATACGCCAGATCCCGCGAACCTGGCTCAGGCAACTTCCAATGCATCTGCAGGGCGAATCCCAGCAGCAGCAACCCGAAGCACAACGAAACCGAGTAGCGCAGATTCCACCGGTAGCCCGCCGCAAACGCCACAAAAAACATCAGGAACCACGTGGGGATTTGTTCCGGCGAAAGATAAAGAAAAATTCCAGCCGCCAGAATGTCGCACACCAGCGGCAGCCGCCAGTGATACCTCCGCAGCGCCCGCTCCAGCACCAGGATCAGGATCGCCGCCAAAACATACGCGATCAGAAATGCCAGCGGCTTTTCCACTTCCCTAGCCGGACGCAGTTCCAGCAAGCCTAAAATCGCCAGTGTGGCGATCACCGGTCGCGCGTAGGCAAGCTGCAGGTCAAAATGTAACCGGTCTGCCGGCTGCGGATTCATGCCCGGGAACACACCAAGTAGGCGCCGGGCTTTACCCCGGCCACCCTTCCCATGTAGGCGCCGGGGTTTAGCCCGGCCAGCCTTCCCATGTAGTGGCCGGTCTCGAGACCGGCCCGTCACCCCAGTCTAGCAACGACCACCAATCCGCCGACCCGCCTCCTAACCCGCAGTTTCCACCTAGCTAAGACCTGATCAAGCAAACTCAGCCAACGCGAGCGGCCCCCATCCGGTCGCGGCCGACTCCGAATTTTGAGTGCGGAAGCGAAGCTTTCGCTTTTGCGCTCTCCCCCGAACAACCAAATCAGTCCGTGATCCACCAACGCAGCGTCTATCTCCAGTCTCCTGCTATCTGCTATCTGCTCGCTGTTATCCCTCATCCGCCATTCAGCCTGCCACCACATCCCCCACTTTTCCGCCACCGAAATTGCATGCTAAACTACGAGCAGTGGTGGGAGTAGCTCAGCTGGTAGAGCGTCGGTCTGTGGCACCGAATGTCGCGGGTTCAATCCCCGTCTCCCACCCCAACTCTTCGCGATTGAAAACAAACTCTTTCCTGATTTTTCTCTCCTCGCGTGAAGCCGGATTTATTGCACAACCATTGCACAATGGCCTGCGGGGACCGCCCGCCGACTCAATTTCTTGGTGCTCTCTGGCGAAGAAATTCCCCATCCTCGGCAGCCGATCTTGCAACGGAATTTGCAATATGCTTTTCCGTCTGCTTTCCCTGCTTCTTTTGCCGTCCCCACTCGTCCCGGCACACGAGCACACAACTTCACACTTCTCACACCAACGTCCGCATCTAGGTAAACTTTCTTGCTCTGATTTCATGTTCCGGGTTATGGGGCCTAAGTTTCTCTCGGCTTCGGCTTTGACTGTATCTCGCTGCCTTCTTTTCGAGCCGTCGCCGCAGGACTCTGCCGGCTCGAAATGCCAATGACCCGAGCCTCATTGTGTTGTTTTGAAGCGTTGACCGAAACTCTTCGATTGGGAGCCGAAGAAGTGCATCGACGCGCTTGTCGTGCTCCCTGGCACTTCGATGAATCAAATTCAAGCATTTTCGGCAACCGAGCCTGCCTGTATTCGGCAGGAAATAGAGAATTCGGACACGTTTCCGACATGGAGCGTCATTGTGAACGCCGGGGCACAGAAACCACGGTCTTGGACCGAAGTAGAGCGGTGTTTGGGCTATTTCGAGAGTTACGAACCGTGCATAGTGCATCAGGGGAACGCTGCTGGGCACGCCATAAGAGATGTGTAGAAGCGTCTTCCCACTGGCGGCCAACTCCACCCAGAAATAAGCGCGGAAGGATTCCTGACCATCGGAATTATTCCACACAGTCGAGCACAAAGTGCCTGGCTTTGCACGAAAGACACCTGAGCGCACAAGGATTGCAATGTCGAAGGCAAGACAATCCTCCACGATAAGACGCGTTGACCAAGGCGCTCGCCCTTTTCGAGCCATTCGGTGTTTTCCTTCCTAAATAAATTGTGTACGACATTTCATTGACATTTGGCAATTAGAGTTAAGAGCGGACTTAGATGCTTGAACCGGAATCCATCTCTCGCGGTCAAAATAGGCCCCTTTTCGTGTACATGGCGGTGTCAAACTTGACTTGATTGAGGTGCGAGATGCGTCCGCTGCTCAACCAACTGTCTTTGCTCTAGGGTGTGGCCGGAAATGTGCAATAAACCCTCAGTTTGGGGTTTTTGAGGCCAGTTCGGCCCCTTTTGGACGAATTGCGCGATAGATTTGGTATATAGTCGCACCGCTTCATTTACAGGGAGAATTCACATGCAATGCTGGTTCTGGAACATAGAGTGGGCTTCCCAGGTATATTTCCGAGCGGAATTGGAACATGGCCGACTAAGGCAAGGTTGGGGCTACGCCGACAAACTCGACTTGCGGAGAATAAGAGCAAAGATTGAAAAGGCGGAACAGCTGGACGAGGAGGAACAGTCCGCGTGGAGCCACTGCCAAAGTATGCTCAGTTACATCAAGTCCGATGACCTTGTAGTCGTCAAGAACATACCATCACCAGACAAATTCACGATAACGAAAATCGGTGGCGCTTACGACTATCGAATCGAGCCTAAGGTGGCTGACTTCGGTCACGTGTTGCCTGTTCTAGACTCACGCGTGTTCTCCAAGCATGCAAAAGCAGTTCCCGCTCCGCTCGTAAACGCATTGAACAGGGCGCAGTCGGCGATTATACCCACCTATAAACACCACGAGGCCGTTATCCAACTTTATGCTGTCACCGATGAACAGGCAATCAACAAGCCGGAAGAGTTTGCCGATAGATTCCGCAGGTGGCGGCAGGCCTCGTTGGACGCATTGAAGACTCAACTCAAGAATGACCTGAACCCCAAACAAGCTGAGCGCCTGATCCGCAGTCTGCTCGTGCGCGACCATCCTGACGTTCTATGGACAGCCGGTCCCAAAGAGCGTGGTGCTGATTTTGTCGTGACAATTGACAATGGATACGGACTGGCAACAAGAATGGCTGTCCAGGTGAAGATGTACTCGGATTTGCACGACGACATTGGTGGCTTAGACCAGTTGGAAGAGGCGTTCCGTGAGCACAATGTCGATACGGGTCTGCTGATCTCCTTTGCCGACAGACTTGGGCCAACTCTCGCAAAACGACTCAGTGAACTCAAGCAGAGGTACAAAGTAGAGGTGCTTTACGGCGAAAACCTCTATGAGCGGCTGTTGGAACTGCTGGCCGACCCAGCAATTGACCCAACGCTGGGGAGCTGACACCGCGGTCTATTGAAATCACATTCCCCGAAAATGGAATGCCATTCCCAAGAGCCGCTCCACCCTATCCGCGAGGATCATCACTCATGCTGACCAGCCATTTGGTTCGAGCACGGAGCGCGGCAAACGTCTCGATTGGGAAGGTCCTTTTGCGGCGGGATGCCACCTTCGGATAACAGAATCCCACTAGCCCCCTAGGTCAACGAGCAACTTGAGAATGATTTGCGCTGGTCGGAGCGAGACTCGACAGCGTTCATGAAGGCGAAGGGTACCAATCGCCGACCTTTGTTGACCACTGTTGGCCAAAGAGCCAAAGATGAGGTCGAGGCAGAAGTTAAGAGGCAATTGATTCAATGAGATTACTGGTAGGGGCGTCAGACAAAGGAAAACAAACTCTCAACGTCCTTTTGAGAAGCCGCCGCAAACGTGTATCTAACCCTCGATATGAGGCTTTTTTAGGCGAATTCGGAATTCGGCCTCTTCTAGGGCAATTTAACTGCAAATTGTGCGTTGCCGTTGTTGCCTTCAGAGTCGCCGACCCTGCGCATCATAGTCTGCCTCGGATGTTCGCGCTCTTCGTCTCTTGCCTCATTCCTGGGTTCGATCTATGCGGATTTCCTACCCATGCTGCCTTTCATTGGCAGACAATTAGCCATGCCAAACTCGGCCATTTGGGCTTAGCTGGAAGCGCTTTAACCGTCTCAATTGAGAAGCTGTTGCTGACGCCCATATTCGAGATTAATGGTTCTCCCAGATGCTGGCCTTCGGCTGCTGAGCTTCGCGCAAAGCGGTGACCATGCATTCATGGCTATCTGCGGAGCCATGAGTAGAGTTCTCGAGGATTTGGCAAACTGCCAGTGCAGAATTATCTTCTTTGGCTTGAACCATCCAAACTGCGATTCTTTGAAGGAATTCAATTGGCAGAGTGGATTTTCCCCGTTCTGCCGCGTAAGCAAGCGTTTTAGCCTCCGCGATGGCAGAAGGTATGTCGTCATCGCTTATCAACGTACGAATGAATTTGCCCCTAGCCCATTGATCCGCTGGATCTAGGCGAAGCGCTTCGCGCAGTTCTTGAACCGCGGAATACGGATCGCCTACAGCCAGTAACGCAATCCCAAGTTCCTGGCGGAACCTCGCATCATCAGGTTTAAGGTGCACAGCCTTCTCTAATTCAACGAGGGCCTGGTGGGTGTCCCATCCTGAAAGATTAGTGCCGAGAGCAAAGTGCGCCTCCGCGTCATTCGGATTCTTTGAAATGACTCTTCTTGCCAGCTCTACGAGCTTCTCGTTGGCTTCGGCCACATCCTTCGAGTCAATCCGATTCGCCGTGTGTCTCAAGATGAGTTCTGCGTCCATTGGACCGGCCGGTTCAAGCACCGAGTCTGTCGGAAGAGCAAAGTTCAAGTTTTGACCCTTAGAAAATGTGAAACTGGTGATACCGATTAGCCGGCCGTCTGCGCCGAACAGTCCTCCTCCGCTGGATCCGTGCGAAATCGATGCCGAAGTTTGAATTACCTGCTCCCCGTCCAAATCCCGAAGCCCAGATACCAAACCTTCAGAAATCGTAAGCTCCAGGCCCTCGGGCGCGCCAATGGAGTAGGCGTGCTCTCCAACGGATACACTTTTCAAGTCGCGGAGTCGCACACCGAGAGTATCCAGACCCTTTACGCGAAGTCGGCAGAGATCAGCATGAAGGTTTATGTGGTCAATTTCGGCAGGCCAAGTCCTATCCCCCTGTCTAACTTTGAAAACTACACCAACATCGATAACGTGGTTATTTGTGACTATCGCTTTCGCGCTGTTGGATTCTATGAAATAGTCCAAGTCATCAAAGGAGTGAAAACCATTTTCCACTTCTCGCTGATTTGGTCGAATGGCGACGCCGCTTCCAATCGCGCGCACGGACCCGTCTTCATCTAGGGCCTCAACGACAAAAACTGAGGGGGATAACAGCTTGAATAGCTCTTCGGAGTTCAAGCGTTGTGGCACTCCGGCTTCTGCGTGGGAGGCCTTCTGTGCTTGAGCACTCGCGGTGCAAGTGATCAGGCGAACTGCAATCACCAAAACTGGAACCGCAGGGTGATTTAGCAAGCCGATAATGCCGTGTATAGGGTGGCCGCATCTCATTTGGGACTATCGCTCGCGGTTTGGGATTGATTCGTCACAACTGGAGCTTGCCTGCATCAAACCTGCGCGCATAACCTCACTTCGGTTGTAGAGGATCGTCTGTAGATTGATTGTCTACACGATAATAGAAGTGGGGCGTGGCAAAGGCAACCAGATTCTCTCGTCTCACCTTTGGCCGTGCGATCCGTCACGAGCGGGCGAACCTCGGCTTGTCTCAAGAAGATTTTGCGGAGCGCGCGGACGTACATCGCACCTACGTCAGTTCCGTTGAGCTAGGAAAGGTAAGTGTGGGAATTGAAGTTGCCAATGCTTTGGCAGCAGCGCTTGACCTGAAACTGAGCGAGCTAGTTCGCCGTTCCGAGTAAGCTACTCTCCATCCTTCGCATGTATTTTGACTCTTCCCAATTGAGACGAGAGCCCCGGGGACGATTGGCCGTCAGGACCTCGCCGAGCTTTATTTTGAGGAAAGAAAACTACGAATCAGTTCCGCTCCCTGTCGAGTGTAGTTTTGCTTCTCGAAGTCGATTGCCCAACGCTGTTGTGAACCTAGTTCTCTCTGCGTTTGAGAAGGGTGATGCGTCAACCTAAGTTATAGTGGTGCCTTGGATGCCACAACGCCGAGATTGGCGATGTTATCGCCTTTTTTCAGTGAGGGAACAGCGTTCACGTGAAGGACCACGCCGGCTTCGGGAGCGCGTGGTTCGAGGATGACTTTTCCGAAAAAGTCAGTGACGTAACCGAGCTTCATGCCTTCCTGAACATACGTGCCGCGCTTGACGAGCGGATACCAAATGCCGGGGCCGTCGGAGATGACGTCAACGATTTTCTCCAGCCACACTGGATGTTCGATGTAGTTCGGCTCGCCAGGGAGCATCTTCAAGGCGCGCATGGTGCTCACAGTGCCATTTACAAGCAGCGCCACATCATCGGTTTCGACCGTGCCAGCATGCCCGGCTTCCACAACGATCGAAGGCTTCCCGCGGAGAGAAGCCGTGTTGTCAAGGTACCGGCTGGCAGCAAGATCGGTAGGGCGGTCGTGCCAAATGATGATGTGATCCAAGCCGAAAGCAAGAACCATCTCCTTCGAGATGTGGTCCTGTAAGTCTTTGCCGGTGGGCCCCCAGTAAGCGTAGGGCCGGAGGCTCTCGTCGAGGTCGCCGCCGTGATAGTCGATCAAGTAGTCCGAGCGATCCACGACCTGTTTGGTGATGAGGAAGGAAGCGCGATCAGTTTGCGTTCCATCGGCTTTGCCGGGATAGAAGCGGTTCATGCTCTTGTTATCCACCGGATTGACGTGCGGGACTTTTTGTTCGAACGAAGCGATGTTGACCAGTGGAATTAGGATGACCGTGCCCGAAATCCTAGCCGGGTCGAGATCAACAATCAATCTTTCGACAGCAATAATTGAGACGTACTCCGTCCCGTGCGCACCGGTTACCAGAGCAAGGACGGGACCGGGCTTGGCGCCATTGACCACGACCACAGGAATGTTCGTTCCCGCATCGACGCCGGCGGGGACTTCGAGGTAACCGGTCGCTTTCTGGCCAGGCGCGGCAGAAGCGTTGCCGACTACGAAAGGTGATCGCTGAGCCGAGGCAAAGATTGGCAGGAACGCAAGGATGATGAGAGAAACGAGAAAAAAACGAAATGAGCGAAGCATGAAACCTCCTCGAGTGGACCCTTCGGCAAGCTAGGGCGAGTGAGCATAACGCGCGTCCGGCGGGCGGGCAATGACTGTTGCGAGAGGAGGAAAAGATGGAATCCATAGACGCGTGCGCCATAGTTGTGCGAAGAGAGATTAGGATTCATCATCGCCGCAGCGCTCGCCACGTGCTATCAATCCTTGGCATCGCTGTCACTCTCTAGGTTTTCCGCAGTCGTCGGCACTCGGTTGTCCTCAGACTGGACGATATTGAGCCAGCCACGGTCGAACGTGAAAGTTTTCGCGCGACCAGCCGGGTCTTGGATGCGGATGAGGTGTGGCTGATCGCCTTGGCCTGCTCGTTCAACGACGTATAGCCAGTATGAATCGCCGTGCGCGCGCACACACTCGAACTGAGTGTGTGACATTCCGACAGGTCGGTCTTGCATGGTACCGGTCATCGCCTTCACTTCGCCCCATTGACGGCGTGAATCAACCCATCCGGGTCAGTTTCCTCGTCGACCGGATGTGCAGCGACATACGAGACGAAGGTGCGGGTTCCTCCAGTGCTCGGCTTGGGTAAACCACCGTCAGCGGTTACGGCGCTCTCGTCCCCTCCAGTGTCAAAGCCATTCAAGACGAAAGCAACAGCGGAGAAGGCGCGAGAGAAATGCCCGGAGCGAATCGCAAGAAAGTTGGTTTCGGTGTGAGCCGAGTCCAATCCGACCCTAACTAAGTGTCGAGCCCCTACTGCCGTCCAACCCAGTGCAGCGAGTTTCCCGCTGAACCTACGTGTTTGCATCAATACGGTCGATGTTCCGACCAACTCACGGATTTCCCGCGGAGCGCGATTCGGAAATGTTGCAATGTATCAGCAGTGTGGGGAATGCCAGTGAGGGCGAACAGCCATACCGTAGTTCCGTGAGTCTACGTGTGAAGAAGCGGATTTGTACCGCAGAAAAAGGCTCCGCCGCGAAAGGGAATTTTCTGTGGGAGCGATAAAAACCATTCCTTCTTGTCGATCTCTAATGTATCTTGCGCACTTATTGTGGTGGATCACAGAGGTTGATGCCTCAGAGTCCCGGCGCGAGGCAAGCTGTTTATAGCGGAATTGAGCAAAAGGGATGAATTCGTCCGCAACGAGTCGTTTCCAAGTCTTCTCTGGTAATGAAGCAGAGGCAACAACTATTCGGAATGATGAAAGCTTGATGGCTCGTCTTCAGGGGGGCGATAAGGAAGCTTTCGGCATATTGTTTCAACGCTACGTGAAGTTGGTGCACCGAATCTGTGAAAGAATTCTGCGCGACGATACCGAGGCTGAAGACCTGACCCAAGACGTCTTTTTGTTCATAGAGCGAAAGTGCAGGATCTTTGATAGGTCCAAAAGCTCGGCTAGGTCTTGGATCGTGCAAATGACTTACCACAGAGCATTTGAACGGCGACGATATCTCGTCTCGCGCCATTTTTACACTCGGGAGAACTTAGAAGAGAGCGGTTCTTCTGTGCTCGGCAAAAGGTTAGTGGAAGCCGATTATTCCCCGGAGGCTGTCTTTGGGCGTAATGGTCTGAATAAGATACTCGAATCTCTGTCCGAGGAGCAGCGCGAAACCCTGCGCTTGCATTTCTTTGATGGTTATACTCTCAGCGAAATCAGCCAAAAGCTTGGCGAGCCTCTCGGAAATGTGCGGCACCACTATTACCGTGGCCTGGATAGGTTGCGGAAGCAAATGTTTGGGAATAATGTGCCCACGGAGCAACGGCATGGAAAATAATAGGGACCATCTGGAAATAAGGGGGTGGTCGGAGCCGGGACCACATGAAAGATTCGTGGAGCTGTGCGCCATCTGGACCTCAGGTGACCTGACCGAGGAAGAACAGAAAGACCTCCAAGCGCACCTCGCGGAATGTCCGGACTGCCGGCAGGCCTTGAAGGAATTTGAAGCTGCGGCCGATATCGGCATGCCTTTGCTTCATTCCGAGCTATCTGGCCGTGACTTCCCAGAGCAGAACTCGCTTCAGAACGAACCTATAAAAACGACCCCTGACCCTGCGATAGCACACGCCGAAATGGCGCGCCGACAACGAAAACCGGTAGAACAAAACAGCGGAGCCGGATTCCCCCATCGAAACGGTTATCGACCGATGGCCGTGAATTGGAATTACGTGTGGATGCCATTTGCGGCCGCCATCTTGCTCACCGCCGCTTTGGGCATTTATTCATTTCAAGTGGGCAAGCGGAAGGGCCAGGAGAATGTCCTGGTGCAGCCGATCGTCCCCGATCGGAAATACGACACGAAAGTCGACGCACTCGAGCAAAAGATCAGCGATGCAGGCCACGACCGTGAACACTTGAAGGCGCAGTTAGCCGATCGGGACCGGATGATCGCGGATCTACAGCGCCAGGTTGCTGACCGGTCTGCGGCTCTAAACGAGATGAAGAGTGCCGAGATCGAATTGCAACATTCTCTCCAGGGTGAAACGGCCGCGAAACAGCAAATCGCTCAGGGACAGAGCAATCTCTCGGGACAGCTGGATTCCGCGCAATCTACGCTTCAGAAGACGCAGGCGGAGCTCGACTCTCTCCGGGAGCAGCGTGCGCTCGAGCAAACGCGCGCTGACGGTCTCTCGGCTCAGATCCGGGAGCTGCATGGTCAGCTTCGCGACCAGCAGGAGGAGCTTGGCAAAGAGCAGGAATTGCTCGCCCACGACCGGGATATCCGTGAACTCATGGGAGCCAGGGACCTCTACATAGCCGAAGTGTATGACGTTGCGCGGGATGGGCAGACGCAAAAACCTTATGGCCGGGTCTTCTATACCAAAGGAAAGTCACTGGTCTTCTACGCCTACGACCTCGATCAGCACGCCGAGTACAAAAGCGCCAGCACCTTTCAGGCTTGGGGCAGTCGGGGTCTTAATAGACAGCAGGCGACCAATCTTGGCATCTTCTACGAAGACAACGCGGCTAAGAAGCGCTGGGTGGTGAAATTCGATGATGCGAAGAAATTGGAACAAATCAACGCCGTCTTTGTAACCGTCGAACCGAATGGAGGAAGCCAAAAGCCAAGCGGGAAGGCTCTTCTGTTTGCCTACTTGAAAGTGGGCCCGAATCATCCGTGAGCATTCTTCAGCCCGGTCCCGGAGCTCATGGTAATTCGAGGGAAAAGACCTGCGACACCTCGAACAGAACCCCGATACGAAATCTCGCTGGGCAAAGATCCGAGACCGGAAAGAAACATGCAGTTCTTAGAGCGGGGAAAGCTGCGGTCGTCGCGGATGGGAAGGTGCAATTGTATCCCCGGAAGAAGTAGGCGACCGAGTCAACTGCCCCTGCCGTCGCCGCCCTGCACTCCGCTCGTTGTCACCGAAGGGTGTTGACAAACTCTTTACGTCTCTTATATAAAGTTCGCCATCCCGCCAGCTCGAACGGCAGGCCATCCGCCGTCCCCGTACCCCTCGGTCCGTGGCCCAAATCCCTTGGGAGGCCGTCCATGCTGAGACTTCACCCCTTCTACCGACTAGGCATTACCCTCGTTCTTCTCTTCCTTTTTCTGGCAAATGCCAACGGCCAGAGTCCAGCTATCACAGGTTCCACTATTACACCGATTCCGGGGGTGGGCCGTGACTATACGAATCTGATGGCTGAAACGGTTGACCCGGCCAGTGGCAGCGTAAGTCTCCGCATAAGCTTGCCGGTCCCGCTTGCTCGTGGTCTCGCAATACCTTTCGCCTTCACTTACAACTCTAACTCTGTCGCCTTACAACAAGGTGCACCTGGATCTCCCGCATGGAATTACAGCCAGTCCATGTTCGGAGTTGGTCCTTGGTCAAACACCTTGCCCCAACTCTCAGCTGTCATACAGGGTTACTCAAAACCTGGAACCATGGATACATGCTACTCCTCGACGGGTTATACGTTTCAGGATTCCAACGGAGTAGCCCACCCACTTGGACTCTCCGCTTATCTCGTTAATCCGAATATCAACATCAACCCCTCTTGCGGATCCACAAATTGGACAAACTACTTTAGTGGCGGGGATGACTACGTTCAAGCAATTTTGCTCGGTGTCAGCGGGACAGGCAGCATTTTATATCCGAGCTATGGGGCAGGGGTTGGTGTTGTACAGGTGGCTGACGCAAGCGGAACCGTATATACATTCGGTAACACTACGAATAATTACTGGGATTGTAGCGACCAGCCTGCGGTTTCTGGGCCTCAGATAGTCAATCCAATTGCCTACGCGCTTCCAAGCACCATCGAAGACCGCAATGGAAATATAATCACGCTATCTAACCCCTGTGCGTCTGGTTCCCCCCTTACAATTTCAGATACAACTGGTCGGACAGCCCTTACCTTCAATACTCAAAACGCCTACCCTCCCCATGTGCTTATAAATTCCGTAACGGTTTCGGGAATCTCGAACCCGTACTCAGTTACCAGGTCCTCGGTGAGTGGAACACAGGTAAGTGTGAATGCCACTCTGGTAACGGGCGATTCGAGCTGCCATGGAGTCCCCGCTTGGAATAACTTCAATCTTAGCCAAAATGCCGGTTACGCGAATTTCGTCAGTGCGATAACCCTGCCAAATGAAAAGCAATATCAGTTCGCCTACGACCCCACGTACGGTTTGTTGAGCCAAATTACGTATCCGACAGGAGGGTACGTAAAGTATGTTTGGGAAATGAACCACCAATCAGCCTCCGTTGCGTACGCAAACACGACAGGTCAAGCCTATTATTGTCAATACATTTATGACAAGCCCGCACTCCTTCATCGCTATGTTAGTTACGACGGCTCCACGATTGCCCTTCAGCAAGACTTCTCCTACTCCACAACTTGGAGCGGAACAAGCTGGGCAACCAAGCAAACCACCGTCACGACTCACGACTTAGTGAGAGGCACATCCTTTCAAACGATCTACACGTATTCTCCAGTGCTTTCTCCGACTATTCCGAATTCGGCTCCTCCTGGCGCAAATTTCGAGTATTGGGCGGACCGCCAGCTACCTGTCGAGTCAACAATCGTCTACAAGAGCATTAGTGGCGGAACTCTGAAGACGGTGAACAAGGGCTGGAGCGATCCATACGAAATGACTTGCGAAGTAACAACATGGGATAATGGCCAAGTATCTGGAACTTTCTACGGCTGGGGGCCAGGGCACGTAATCACGGACAAGAGAGAATACGATTTTGGCATTCTTAGCTCGTCTGCCTGTACCTGGTCCACAGCGACTCCAACCAGGGAAACAGTCACCAATTACCAAAGCTTCGCCGTCACCCCAATCTTCCCAACTGCGCCTTCGATCCTGAATCGGGAATCATCGGTTTTCACCTACGGCAATGGAACATTGGCTGCGGAAACAGTCTATTCGTACGATCAGGTTGCCGTCGGCAGCCTTTCGAATCTTCCCAGCGGCACACATGACGAGACCTATTACAGTTCAAGTTCCACAGCGCCGCGGGGCAATGCCACCACTGTCACTCGCAAATGTTTGCAGAGCTGTACAGACTCAACTACGACTTACACCTTTGACGAGACAGGGCAGGTCCTGACTACGAAGGACCCGTGCGGAAATGCAACGTGTACCGACATAACGGGTACAAACCATACAACAAACTATTCCTACGCGGACAACTACGATTCCAATCCTAGTTCGAACACGAACGCATTTTTGACAACGATCACCGATCAGCTGGGGCACACAGTTAATTATAAATATGCTTACGCAGACGGGCAGCTTATTTCAATAACGGATGCAAACGGCCTCATGGCCAGCTATCTTTATGCGGACCCCTTGCGCCGCCTTACCGAAACTGATCGTCCCGATGGCGGCTCAACCAAACTGGCTTATAACGACACGGCCCCAACGCCATCTGTGACCACTTCGGAAGCGATAAATACCCAGCAGACCAAAACGACCGTCCTAATCAAGGACGGCATGGGCCACGCTATTCATTCGCAACTAACTTCAGACCCGCAAGGCACCGTTTATGTGGATACCACCTATGACGGTCTCGGCCTTGTCTACAAGGTTTCGAACCCGTACCGGGTAGGGACAGATATTACATCCAGCCCTGGCACTAGTGTCTACACATATGATTCCCTCGGCCGAAAGCTCACGGAGACGTATCCCGACAATTCTTCCGTCTTAACTACGGCATATTGTGGACCAAATATTCTTGTTACCGATCCGACGAAGCGGTGGCGAAGGAGCCGCGCCGACGGGCTTGGCCGTATGGTGGAAGTTGACGAGCCAAATTCAATCTCTGCGGCAGTTAATTCGAATGGCTGTCCCGGGACCGGCGAACCGATCTGGGTTACATCGTACGGTTTTGACCCTCTAGACGACTTGACAAGCGCCGTCCAGAACGGCTCGCATAACCGTACTTTTGTTTACAATTCGTTGAAACTCATGCTCACATCCACAAATCCTGAAGTTGGCACCCTAACTTATACTTACGACGCGAACGGCAATGTTCAAACGAAGCGAGACGGGCGTGGAATCACCACAACTTATACATACGATGTGGTGAATCGAGAGTTGACTCGGACGTACTCCGACGGCACGCCAACGGTCACGACCACTTATGACCAACCCGTGTGCCTGGGACTGGCGGCTTGTCAGAATATCGGACATAGGACCGCAGTGACTGACGCTGCTGGCTCTGAATCTTGGGCATATGAAGTAGACATGACTCACTCGCAAAGTATTCATGTCAACCAGCGAACGACGAGCAGCATCACGAAAACCTCCAAGTACTATCTCGACCTGGCCGGAAATGTAACGCAAATGGTGTACCCTACCAGCCGTATAGTGAATTACACGTTCGACAACGCCGACCGACCCATTACAGCAGTCGACGCTTCTAACGGCATCACCTACTCCACGGGGTTTCAAACATCGCCTGGTGGAACCTGTCTACCGAATATTACCTGTTACACCCCACAAGGCTCTATTTATGGCGTTTCCCTTGGACAAACCTCCAGCTTCACCGGCGTGAACATCACGGATAGTTACAACTCACGATTGCAGCCAGGCGAATTTAAGGCGTCCTCCACCGGCGGCAATGCCATAGACATCACCTACAATTTTGTCGACCCGATTAATGGCGGCAATGCTGGACACGTATTCTCCATCTCCAATAATCTGAACACCAGTCGGACGCAAAAGTTCACTTATGACCAACTGAACCGCATCACCTCCGCCGGTACCGGTGCCACCACGGGCACCTACTGTTGGGGATATCAATATACCTACGACGCCTGGGCAAACCTCACTTCCCAGGCTGGATGGTCGCCTAATTACAACGGTTGTACCCAGACCGTCATGGCGGCGGTCACCACCGACGGCAACAATCACATTTCCGCGTATAGTTATGACGCTTCCGGCAACGCCACAGGAGAAACAGGCTATGCGTATACCTGGAACGGCGAAAGCCAGCTCATAACCGCTGGCGGCGTCAATTATCTTTACGACGGTGACGGTCGTCGCGTGGCCAAAGTCGGTACCAAACTGTATTGGTATGGCGCGGGCACTGAAATCCTCGCCGAAACTAACGCGGCAGGAAATACCCTTAACGAATACATCTTCTTTGGCGGCAAGCGCGTTGCCCTGCTGCCCGCGAGTGCTACCGCTCAGTTTTATGTCGAAGACTCGCTTGGTTCTTCTCGAATTGTCACGACCAACGCTGGCGCCGTCTGTTATGATGCCGACTTCTACCCCTTCGGCGGCGAGCGTGCTGTCACCAATTCCTGCACTCAAAACAATTACAAGTTTGAGGGCAAGGAACGCGACCCTGAAACCGGCAACGACGACTTCGGCGCTCGCTACTACTCAAACCGCTTCGGCCGCTGGCTCAGCGCCGACTGGTCCAATGTTCCGGTGCCGGTGCCTTACGCCAACCTCAGCAACCCACAAACCCTCAATCTGTACTCAATGGTGACCGATGATCCTGAATCCTTCGCCGACCTGGATGGCCACCTCTTATCGCCTCCCCCTGAGTCTTTATCCACTACTTGCCCGGACAACGATGCCATTTGCATGCTTAACGAGCAAAATACGGACAGAAACAGCGCCAGTCAGGGTTCAACAAGTGGTCAGCAACAACAGGCGCAAAATCAGGCATGGTCTAGTCTCTCATCGGCTCAGCAGGCCCTCGTCCAAGGTGGGGAAAAGGCGTGGGGTGGCCTATCGGCAGGACAACAGACCAACTTTGCCGCCATCACGCACGCTCTCGAAGTAACAACCCTATCCAACGGTGCCTCCGGTCTTTCGGAAGTCAAGAGTGTGACTTCGATCGGCAAAGTTGATATTGGCGTCACCTGGAACGCGGGGGCGAAGCAAGCCTTCAAAGATTCGGGCTTTGCTTGGAGGCCAGGGTGGGGGCATTCCGGTGAAAACGGGGTAACGCTAGGAAGAAGCACCACGGGCCTCCACCTACTTTTCGGGGATAAGGACGTCGGTGTCGGACATGCGCACATCGACTATCGCGGACTTGGAGAAGGTCACTACCAACAGTACAACTCTGATGTCCGCGCCGTCGGCCCTGAAAAATCAGGCGGTCGACCCATTAGCAACTATGAGCGGTACAAAAGTTGGTTCGGCCCAATACCAGGATACGTTCCTTGACACTCGGGGTGTAAAATGAAACGTCGAATCTCATGGTTAGTTATAGGCTGTTTCATCTTTCAATTCAGTCTTCTCGCTAAAAGGCGTCCTGAGACTATGACGCTCCATCAGACGAGCTTGACGGGCGACCGTGCACTAGCTGCGATCCGCTCTGCTTCGCCCAGGCCCGGAACCCAGCTTCAAATCCTTCGCGAGATCAAGGCCACCGCTAACACGCAAGAAATAGCTCACAGATCGCATCACGAGGCGGACCTTCACCATATTGCCCTCTATGGCAACGGCATATTTCTCAACGCGCTGAACACCGGTGCCTTCCTCATCTTGGAGTCTGATCCTACAACCGGCAATGCAGTTTCCATTTATCTGGTGTCTACCGGAAGTGACGGGCGGCCCGCCATTGAATCCCACGAGGTCGAAGGCGTGACGGCCCCGCTTGGTGCCGAGCTCATCAACCAGACTGCGGATTTTGTTGATGCCCTGTTAGCTGTGCCCACTTCAAAGTTCGAAAGCATCGAGCGTAGATTCTATGGTAGGCACTTTCCTGAATACGCCGGCCCCGGAGATCGGACCATTTTTGCGATCCCTCGTAGCATCCGAGCAATCGAGGCCGACGAAACCCAATACGGAGAACTGGCTGCGCTGTTTGGCGGCTACCTTTTTTGGCCAGTGCAGTATTCAATGTCGACGGATATTTACGCCGCCAATCCTTCCAGTGCTCTGGCAGCAGCGCGAAAGAAGCACGAAGCCCTGACCGAGCAGTTCCTCCAAAAGAACAACAAAAAGCCTGACTTTATCTATGACCTGCAGGACCTGGAATCTCTAAAAAGTCCAGAGCAGCTTCGAGAACGCATATTGTGGCTTAGGCGACTCGACGATTTCTTGGAACAGGCGCTCAAGTCACAGGGCGATTCTTCCGCATTTGAAGCTAACAAATTGATTTCCTTGGTCGCGTTACAGCTCGGATCCCTCACCCAGACGCAAGAGTCATTCCTAGCGGTCACGTCGCCGGGCCTTGTGGTAGGTTGGAGGCGATCCGCGACTGGCTCCCTCGCTGTTGCCGAGGTCTCGCTGGCAGAAGAGACTGACTGGGCTGCGAGTAAGTAGGCGCAATCATCTGGCTGGAGATGCCAGGAAAGTGGGCAAATTAGCCCCTGTTGCACCGGTTAACGCGGAGCGCCGGGGAGCGCGGGAAGAGCCATGCCTTCGGCATGGGATGGGGTATGACACGTCACCCCAAGTTGGGCGCTGTGGAGCGCCGGACGCGATGGGAGAACAAATAAAAAAGCGGCTCCCGTTGCCGACGAACGCTTGCATCCTTCCTGAATTTGTTGTCACCTTTCGCAGCTTGACTCTGTGAACGCGAACCGCCCCGAGCATCTGAAACGGCGTCACCCCGAAGTTTATGCCAGCATCGCCGAGCGTTTTGAGATCAGTCGACACTGAGTGGATTTGCGGGGGGATATTGCTTAACCTTCCGCCGGGTTCATCGCAGGTCCTCACAGTACGGACGACCATAGAAATCAACGGGTTTCCCATCGGGCCCCAGAGTAGGATACTTGTCCCAATCAAAATTTCTCTTTTGCGCTGTCGAAGCCATATTTCACAACCTCATCGATTGGATTGCCGGTTGTCGGCCTTACTTTTGGTACCACGACCTGTTCCTTGCAACAGAATTGCCGTTTTGTTGCATCCGGCGAGCGCAAGTCCCGCAGATCACTCGCCGACCCCGCTGGAAAGCACTCTCCCCCGAGGGGTAATGTTGCGTTTTGGGCGGAGTGGGAACATTCACCCATCCTGGACTTGCCCGGCGATTCGGGCTTCCTCGACCACAAATTCCCAATCGATCGGTCCGTATTGAACGGCGACATACCGCTCAACTAGGTTTTCGTCCCGGTCGTAGACTCGGATCGTGCGACCCACAGGAACATCGATCCAGAGACTAAATTGGGGCACTTGCTGGGCTGTCTCTAACCAATAAAGTTGTGCAGACCATCCCCAATCTCGAATTTTCCCAGCTCTAAGCAGTTTTCCCGCCGGCCCACCACCAGGTGTTTGCACCATCGGAACGCGATGGGTTTCTTTAAAGGCAGTGGTGTTCCATTCGTAGAGTTGCCTGAATCGAATTTCACGGCCGAAGTCGGCTGCACCGTGCAACTCTTCCGCGATCGAGTTGCGGTGGTACCATACCTCGACAAATACGCCCTGGCGAACCAGAGCTTCGACGACGGGCCGGAAATCGAGATCACCGGCGAGAAGTACAGCTTTCGTCATTGTTCCGTTGAAACCGTGCGTCAGCATGTCGACGGCCATCGAGACGTCAACTTCTTTTTGCTCACGCTTCCTGCCACGTCTGACGGTTCCAGGCTTGACGTGAAAACCGCTGAGGGATTGCACGTACGAAAGGAACCGTTGGAGTGGCGCGATTCGAGTTTTCTGGACTTCTCCGGTCTCCCCAGGTAATGGCGCCTCGTCAATGCAGTCGTAAAAGTAGACCCGCCTTGCACCCGCCTCGCGTCTGAGAGGGAAAATATCCAGGTCGCCGTCAACCTGGAAGAAGTCAACCATCGCCTCATGGTGCCTTCTGCGCAGGTACTCGCCATCTATGAAGAGATAGGTTCGGTCTGCCATGCTTTAGCCTGCTCCACTGCCGACAACGTGTGAATCATACCAAAATGCGCAACCGGGACGCTCTCTCCGTCACCCAGACTGCCGCAAGTCGTTTGCGAACAAGCGGCCGATTGAGGTAGATTTCACCCGCCAAAAAGAACTGGTTTTGGATGGCCGCATCATGAGGAAAGCGTTTCCGAAAGAGGTCCAGGTCGCCGTCTTCAAGAGATCCGGACGTCGATGCGCTCTATGCTTCGGCCTTCACGGCGATGGCAGAGTCAAGAAAGGCCAGCTCGCACATGTTGATCGAATCCCGAACAATTCGACTGAAGAAAATGCAGCCTTTTTGTGCCTACCCCACCACGACGATTACGATTCGGTTTCCAAGCACACGAAGAGACTGACTCCTGGCGAGCTCAAGGCCTATCGGGACAAGCTTTATGAGGCGATCGAAACCGGAACACCGCTGCCTGACATCAACGATAGACTTCCACACAGAAAGTCTCGGAAGGACCGCGGACAAGGCGTGGCGCTTGAACTGCACGAGCGTCGCATTCCTGTTTACCGGGTAACGGTCCAGTTCGTTCAGACAGTCATGAAGGATCTGAAGCCAAGTCTCAAGGATATCTTTCAATTCTCGGCAGACACGGATGAGGCGATCTTTTTGTTCGATGATGCCCTCGCTGAGTATTTGGCAGGCATTTCCAGGCGAGCGCTTCGTCTCCACACGATCGAATGGGTCCGGACACGAATGGCGAGCGAGCCCGAGCCGGCGAATTTTAGGGCTCTCGTGGCGGAACAAGTCGCGCTTTTCGAGTGGTTCTCGACCCAGCACCAAGAGATCCAATCTCGATTCCTTCCGTTTCTCCGTCTTCGGTAGGGGAACTGCCCTCGAGCAGCGAGCTACATGCGCCGGAAGTTCGCCGCGGGTTCCACTCCAGGAATTAGGTGAATCGCCTTGTCCTCGCGTGCCTGCCTGGCGAACTCCCCCTGGCTGGCTTTCTGCGCCCGCTCAATGGTCTGTGCGTGGCGTTGCTGCGCCAGCCTCCGAGTCCCGAGAATCATGGGGTCGCTACACGAGGTACTTTTCATGGCGCTCGCTATTCAGGATCACACTGCCATGACCATCGGGGGCATTTTTGAGGGCATCCTCAAAACGATCGAGTTCCCTCAAAGCCTGTTCGGTGTCCTTCGATGCGAGATCAGCAATCTCTTGAACGCGCCCCAAAAAGACCAAGTGGTCGTGTGGCGGTGGAGAAATGCTCTTGAGTAAGATTTCGAGCCACTCACACCCCTTCTGGACGGCAAACCGAATAATTTTCCCTATATGCGAAGGTTCTGGATGCCACGAGAGCACCTGAAGAACGACGTGACCAACCATCACGTTGTAGATATGCGCTCGAACGAGCAAATCTCCTGACGCTGGCTCGGTCAGGGTAAAATCCACGCCGTTAGAGTCCAGGCTGCGCCCAATGAATCGAGCGGCGAACACCAGAGTTCCGTGAGGAATGGTCCGCTTCTCATTGAATTTGTGACATTCGGCCTCAGTGAAGAAGCGAGGATGAAGATCGGCCGTATCGTTGCACATGGCGCACTTCACAGCCCACTCGGAGAGGTTCTGCTGATACTGTCGGTCGAGTGGCAGGGAAATATCGTCGATCATCGGACCCAAGAATTTTTGTACGGTCTTCTCCATCCCGCTCATCCAGGTGTTGTTGCAAGTCCGGCAGACACACGGAATGCGAACCTCTTGATCTTCAGTGATTTCCGGCGGCGCGTCTCCCACCTGCCGGTACAACGGCTCGCGCGTCTTAACCCGCTCTAGAATCCAACGAGGGAACAAATCCTCTTTCGAGTCGGCGGGGTTGCCACAGAAGTTGGGAACAGCTTGGGAACAAAATACCCTGTTTTCGAACCCTGTTTTGCACGCCTAGCAGCGTAAGGGCAACAGAATCATCGGGAGTTATGGTAGGGGCGGTGGGGATCGAACCAAGGCCCATAATCCCCAAGCCTTTGCCTTTTCAACGCTTTACAGCCTCCAAGCAAAACCTCAATCTGGACCAAAACGGACCAAGAGCAGCTTTTGGCGCAAGAAGGATTCCTGCTATCCTTTATATGCACGATCCTTCAAGGCTACGGCGCAAGCCGATCCTCTTGTTGTCCTTCGCGGGAAGTCCGACCGCTTTGTTGTCCTTAATCAATCCGAGGTTTTATGAGTGGAAAACTGTTCAGCATTACAGCAGCGCAAAGGCGGAACTGGACCTGCCGTGCGTCGAAGATTTACCAGTGGAAGTTGGAAAGTTAGAAATAAAGTTTGGAGTTGCAAGTATCCCGAGCACGTCTTTAACGAGCAAGACGGAACCTACAAAGTCGTGGTCCGTCGCAAGAGCTTTCCCGGCCTAAATGAACGGGCTGCGAAGGCGTCCATGCAAGCTACCCTGGACGCGGTGAATACCGCGAACAAGGCTGAGGCTCAACTTGTCGTCCCCAAGCACGAGCGAACTGTCAGCGATGTAGTAGCCGAATGGCGCAAGCTGGTAGCTCCGCATCACAAACCGAGGGGACTTGAAACATCTGAGTCCCATCTCAAAGCCCACATCATTCCTGCGCTTGGCGACATTCCTTTGCCTCAGTTGAACGTCCGCTGTGTTCAGGGATTCGTGAATAGTATTTCCATTCCCACCCGCAACGGAAAGACGGTGGAGAACATCGTCCTGACGCTGACGGGGATTCTCAACGCCATGCACAAGTCCGACAAGGCCATTCCAACGGTCAAGCTGTCTGACTTGACGATGCCGCCGAAAGAGAAAGCCCGTCCTCGTTTCCTGACAGGACAAGAAATAAAGAGGCTCATCAAAGCGTCTCGTGGAGTGTTCAGGACGATTTTAATGGTCTTGGCTCTCAGCGGAATGCGAATCAACGAGGTTCTCGGCTTGCGAGTAGAGGACATTGATTTCGACAGCAAAGTAATCCACGTCAAGAAGTCCGCATATAACGGGACTCTCGGAACTCCGAAGAGTGCGCCAGCGCAGCGGACATTCCTTTATCAGCCGCCCTTGCGAAAGAGCTACGCAAGCATTTGAAGTCCAAACGTTACCGGGAGAATCCTCTTGGAGTTCTCTTCGCCAATAATCGCCTACGTCCCTACAGTGACGGCAAACTAAGGGAGAAAAAGCTACACCCTTTATTGAAGTCGCTCGGCATGAAAGTTGTAGGCTTTCACGCGATCCGTCATGGAGTCGCGTCAGAGTTGATTAACTCAGGCACGCCAATAACGGCGGTTAGGGATCAGATGCGTCATTCGGATGTGAGGGTGACTTTGCAAATCTACGGGCACGTAATAGGGGATACGCAGAGGAAAGCAGTAGAAGGGCTGTCCAGATTCGTTGCTTAGGCCAAGTTGACCTACAAACAAGAAAAGGCTCCAGAGCGAACCTGGAGCCTCTTTTCATTTCCGAGTGTATTTCAAATCGTTGGATGCTTACTTCTTTCCCTTTGCTGGCTTCGCCTTTTTTCCCTTTGCTCGCTTCGCCTCCTTAGCGGGTAGGGCAGCAGGTATCGTAGGTCCTTCATCAACTGAGGCGGTTAGCGGCAACTGCTCTGCAACAGGTCCAAGTGCGCGTTGGGCTTTCTTAAAAGTCACATTGACAGTAGGTGGATAGTCTATGCGTTTACCTGCCAGAAGCTCTTCGATAGTAAGGATTTGCAGTCGAGGATGTTTTCCCCACGAAGATTTATAAAAGTCCGCTTCAGTAGCTTCACTCAACATAGGTTTTGTGGGTTCTACGAGAGTGAGCAACACGCCAATCTCAGCTTTTTCACGTTCAATCACGCCTCGTAAATCGCGCACATCTTTCGCTGAGACGTGACCTGATTTGACCGATAAGATGATTTTCTTAGTCTTGCCATTCTCTTGGTCGTGAAAGAAGAGCCTTCCGTCGATTCCCTTGTCAGCACCTTTCTTTTGCTCGGTCGGACGTGCTCCCACAAGTCCAAGTGCCCACCACTGAAACTGGTATGGGTCTTCTCCTGCAAGTTCGGCTGCATCTCGAAGAGTCGCTGGCTCACCTATGACTTGATACGTTTTTACGACATCAGGGCCAAATCTCGTGAGGAGCCTGTTCTTAATCAACCCCATTGCCAGGTGAGTGATGTCGATGCCAATCCACTGTCTTTCTAACCGCTGAGCAACAGTGGTCATTGTGCCGCATCCACAAAAAGGGTCTAAAACAACATCTCCTTTTTCTGAACTGGAACGTATGATTCTCTCCAATAATCCCTCTGGTTTTTGGGTCGGATAACCCAACCGTTCCTGGTCTTGCGGAGAGAGCCATCTAACATCAGCATCAATACCTTGGTCCATTCCGAACACAGTTCCTTCGGTGTAGGGTTGAAATGCCCAAATATCTGGAATGGCCTGACCATCTTCTGGCTTCAAGTATTTCTCATAAATAGGCCACGCTTGAGTGCGGTCAATCTTGATTCTTCCCAACTTCAACAGCAGGTCTAACTTTTCATGCTGCCCAAGTTCAGAAATATCCTCGTCTATGTCTTCTAACAAATCGCCGGGTATTGCCCAATGCCTCCCCTTCGCTGTAGGGTCAAATCCCTGCCAAGGCAATCCTGATTCACCGCCCCTCCGTCCTGACCCTGTGAGAACATTCCCGTAATAGTTTGTCTTCCAACCGAGTGCATCGTGGACAAAGTACGCTTCGACGTGTTTCCGCATGTACGGCTTTTTCAGGCTCGTCCATTTATACGCATCTGTTTTTGAATAGAAGAGAATCGTGTCGTGAATAGGCGCAAATCGTTGGCTCTTTCCATGTGCCCCTGTTCTGCGCCAAATGATCTCGCTCCGAAAGTTGTAGGGCTCGAATACAGCATCCATAAGCAACTTGAGATAGTGGCTTGCAGTCGGGTCGCAATGGAGATAAATACTCGCCGTTGCTTTCATCACGCGCTTCAACTCAACCAAACGCGGAGCCATCATTGTGAGATACGCAAGCATATCGTTCGTACCGAGGAAACCACGGAACGCTTGCATTACCTCTGAGACCTTCCCCCCTTGTTCAACAACCTCCTCATATTCACGAGCGGTGGCTTGGTTCCATGACCAAGTATCTTCGAACGCCTTGATCTGAGAAGCAGCAGCCGTTCCGTCTTTCTCAGCAAAGAGCACGTTGTAGTCTTGGTTCGACTTGAATGGTGGGTCCAAATAAACTAGATCGACGCTTTCATCATCTACGTGCAATCCGAGAACTTCCAAGTTATTGCCGTAATAGAGATAGTTCATCAGCAAAGAGTTTATCCGTACACCTACCGCCAATCAATCCCAATCCGGGATTAATTTGCTTCGGAAGCGTATGTGGAAAGGCCAGCCGGAGAATATGGGATTTGTGCAGAGAATCCCGAATGCATAAGAATTACCGTGTGATGTGTTCCGCTCTGCAAGGAATCTCGATACACAATGCATCCTATGAGCCAAAAGAAATGGCGATTAGCTACGCTCTGCGCAGTTCCTTGTATCGAAGCACCGCCAGTTTGGATGGTAGATTTTGGCATGATGAAATAAGTTTGCTTGCTCTCATAGGAAATGTTCTCTCCCGCTGCTTGACAAGAAACAGTTTTCCAATTTTCAGGCGGAATATCTTCATCGGTGAAAAATGCTACCAGTGTGAATGGGGAAACACGGACTGCTGGAGTATTCCCGGAATTCTCCAAGACCACAGAAGCGGAAGAAGACACTACGACGCGACCTTCGTGCCCCTCAGCTACATCTGGAGATATATTAACGCCGTTGATTCTAAACGAGTCTTTTGCAATCCCTACCCAGGGTCGTTGACTGGCAATCAAGGTGTCGTGCGCTGTGTCGGCGGCGTTTTTAGCAGCGTCAGCAGCTTTCTTGTTGGCACAATACATGAGTCCAGTGATGATGGTATAAACGAAAAGCAAAATCGCTCCAATTTTTGTCCACAGAAGTTGGCTATTTTGCCTGGTATTACTCTCATGCTGCTCGGCCTTAAATTCGTTTTTAAGACTATCGACAAGGTCTATCTGCACGCCGGGTTCAACGTAAACATGGCGGTTGGTATTTTCTTTTTTGGGGCGGTTCTCTTTTGGTGCGGCAGTGTGTTGGTGTTGCTGGTGTTTAGATTTCTTCCCGTTTGACATAGACTCTTTAGGTTCGAGGCATGATTGGCCAGACTCTTGATCCTATCACGTACCCTTTTGACAGGCGTGCCGATAAGCCGTCCAGATACCTTCACTTATGTTTGGGTTTGGACTTCTCTTCCTCATCTCTGATCGTGTAAGACGCATACATATAATGGTCAACATTTGGGTCAGTGCCAGGACATTTACCATCAGGCGTGTCGCAGAAAAACATGACTCCTGGACGGCGCTCTTGAACTGAGCGGTCACAATGACGGGGGCGAGCAGTTCACCCCGACAACGTGGCACGGGAAAGTGCTCTACGGGGCCTTCAACTTCCGAACGACGCAGAACGGGGCGAAGGTCTACGGCTTGATAGGGATGGATGTACTTGTCCAATACAAGTCAGTCCAGTTCGACTTTAAGAATCACACCCTGACGCTCGCCGAGTAAAAGAAAGCTCCAGAAACAAATCAACCCCATTCAGCTTAACGGCTGGATGGGGTTTTTTATTGGCAAGCTGATAGAATCGCATACAAGGAAGCGCATGGCGCACGCAATCAGCCACGGTGAAGCATTGAAGCTGTTCCAACGCTGGAAGGAACTTGCCGTCCGCGTGATAGCTGGCTTCGTGTATCCAAACTGTTTCCACGGACAGTTTGATGGCGTAGTCGTTGCAGTGGAACAGAACCTCTTAGTAGTCGGCGCAAGCGACGGTAAAAACACCAGCCTTCAGATTGACATAAGCAAGTGCGACTTTGTTTTTCCAGATGTCAAGGGAGACTCGGACGCTTGGATAGACGCCGAAAACCCTATGATGCTTATGTTCCCTTCTGGAGTCCATTGCACCTTAATAGCGTCCACGCTGACTAACTAAAATCCAGCCGCGTGCCGACTTGATATAGTTATGGATGGGAGGTCAAACACCTATGGATCAAAACGAAGCTCAAAAGACGTTCATGGAACACGTCAAGTTTGTGCAGGAGCTATTGGAAAAGTTGGTTGACGAACTCGACCCCGGAGCAAAGGTAGTGTTTTGGGACAACAATCCGGGCATGAAGCTGGAGATAGTTGTCGAGGACGCAGCCGGAAACCGACTCTACACTGAGCCTCAGGGGAAAGACATCCAGATAGATTATGAGGACCTGTACGACAAGCGCAAGCAGCCAGAAGCCCTGAAAGCGATCCTGAGGTCTTGGGGAGCCGGGAAGTCCAAGGCGAAATCTGCGACGTAGGCTTGGTAGATTATCTGTTATAACGACTATCGTTGCCTCAAGGATATGCCCGTGGAGGGCCTTGCCGGTCAATATGAGAGGCTTTCTGGCTCGGCAAGGGTGTGGAGTGCTGAAAACCGGGAAACGTGCTATAAAGGCCACAAATGAGCCTTGATTCGCCAATCCGTCGCTCCCTGCCCTCTTGGGCTTCAATCTGGACCAAAGCCCGGTTTCTGGACCAAGAGGTTTCAAATCCCCTTTATTTAAGCGGGTTTGGTAGGGGCGGTGGGGATCGAACCCATGTCCGAAACTTGGGAAATTAAGAAAAAAATCCAAACGCTTAGAGTGACGACGTTTTTTCCCGCTACCGAGGCAAAACGATCTGGTAATGGGCACCCGGTTGCCGTTGCTTGTCGTAGATGCGAAATTTGTGAGCGACGACTCAACATGACCCTATACGCTGAAGATCCGTAACAAACAGACAGGCGAAATCATCCGGACTCACGCGTTCCAGTGGATCAAGCATCCGTCTCAATTGAGACGATCAAAATTGGTGGTCATCGGAGCCAAAACAAAAACTAGCGAAAAATTTGGCGTGACAAAAATATCGGCTCTCTGGCCGAGTACCTTTTGGGGCGATGGGCCAAATATGATTCCCAACCCCTTCACGTGATAAGGAGGGGCAATATTTTGGTCTCAGAGGCCTGGACTCGTGAAGGGCAACGGCCGGTATCAGCTAGGGATCGCCGTTCTCGATTAAGTGACCTTTTCAGTTTAGGAAAGCCCACTCTCCTTTAACGGTATTGGAATTGAGAATTGTGCCGGAAGCATTGGCCCCTTTAACCATGGGAGTTGCTTGCCGTCCAGCCCCACCTTGAGATATTTCCTTTTCCTACTCCTCCCTCTGGAGCAGGAGGGATTGGCGCATGTGAGGAACCAATGTTCAGGTTCGATCTTGCTCGCAGAGCAATGGCTTGCCCACATTGGCCTGCCACAGCAACGCATACGGACGGGGCACTCCCGCAAGCGTTGCCCTGGCTGCATAGAGGCGGGGCTCAGGAACTTTTTCTTGGCAAGGTCAAAGTAAAAGGTTGCGGGTCGATGATGCCGGCGCCCCCCTTTAACACAAACCAAACGCACTACATTCGCGCTATGGGGAGTTGATCGACGTCCATGCCATTTAGTTCCGGTCAGCGTGAGGAAATTCCCGCACTGCGGACAGACACGCGCCCCTTTGGGGAGGGATTGCCTTGGAACAGCCGCCCTGAGCGTCTCTACTCGTCTTCCTTTGACGTCAACGAAATAGGAAATCAGGCATCTTGAGCAGTGAAGACGCCAACGTTTCGTCCCCCGTTTATCGGCTTTCAAAGGCTCTTCACACTTGGAGCACTTCTCCACAACTTCAACCCAGCGCTGAATTCTGTCTTTGGCGAGCATTTCCTGCAGCCGGGTGCGCTCGAACGGTAGGAGATCCCAACCCCAAGAGCGGATGTGCGGTAATTGGATTTTGCGCCCGTCGTAGTCCGTGACGATCTCTCTGGCCTTGTGAGGCTTTACTGTAGTTCCCACACACCGCCATTTCCATAAAGACCCGAAGATGGGATGGCCCTTGTCCCTGCCGATTGACGCCATGTCCCGCCCACAGACCTCACAGAGCGGCCGGCTCACACCGAGGTTCTTTGTTGGTTTGATACGGTGAGAAGGTCTCTGAATTTGAGCGCCACGGTCATCGGTCCAGATCCTCGGGGAATCGCAACTCTTACTTCGTCCGGCAGCACAGCGCCAAGCGTAAAAGGTTTTCCCGTCATCGATCTTGCGATCAACACGTTGCATTCGCGCCCCACACTTCCTACATCGCGGAGGAGCGAAAGGTAGCCTTTGCCAAGGTTCTCGGACACCGCCGAGCTGCTCTGTCTCACGGTTTTTCGCGAAGCTTCCCAAGACGGTAAAGTACCACTGCCTCAGCGGAGACTTGCCGTCGAACACTCTCGACCACGTGCGCCTTGAAACGTCCGTCTTCTCTTCGAGTTGCTTAAATGTACAGCCGGACATCTCGAGCAGCTTTTTCAGTCGGGCTAAGGAATCCATCAAAAGCTCACAAGAAAAAGCTTCCGCAACTTCGAGTTCCTATCACGGTCCAGCTTCTAACGAAACAGCAAGCGACAAACTTCGCAGCCATCCTTGTCAAGGTGTCCGCCACTCGCGTACCGCCTTGCTAGTCGCGGGGTCCCAGACCTTCGCTAGTTCGGCAAAACACGGCCAATTTCGCAGCGATTTGTTTCGCCGGAAACAATAGAGTTTCAATCAGCCTCGTTCTACAGAAATTTTCCACGACACCCCAACTGACCGAAATCCATAGCTGCAAAATGCAAAAGCCGCGAGCGCCAACTCGCGGCTTGAGAAACTTAAGGAGAACATCAGCTATGAAGGACAATACCACTTCGACATCAGAAATTCAATCTGCAGCCATTTGTACCTCAGCCGCACCAGAGTTGAGCAAAGCCACGGGCCGGCCGCAGTTGCGAGTGCGCACAGACCTGCAGTTGTTCGTGCCCGCTTGGCTGTGCGACTTCTTACCATCGCTCAAAGGCGCTGCCCTCCCCATCTTTGTTTCTTACGTGTCGAAAGCAGACAAGGAAAGCTATGCGTCGCCATCCGTAGCACTGCTCTCCAAGGAATCAGGATACGGGGAAGGCGCGGTTCGGTCTGCGCGGGCATTGTTGATCGGGATGGGTCTATTGCACCCGATCGATCAGAAACGACAAAAAGGAAGATACGACACCCAGATTTTCAAAGTTGCCTTGAACAGACCGGAAGAAAACCTGCACGGAGCCGCTACTACCGTGCGGCATTTACCGCACGGCGGTGAAAGCGGTGCGGTACTTCAGACTTCTACTACTACTACCGACTACGCTAACGAAGGGAGTCCTGACGAGTCTCTACAAAACCCTCTTCTCCCAGGAGGGGAGAGGGGTGCTCTTGGGGAGAGAGAAGCTGTTGGGGAAAGGGATGCTGTTGGGGTGAGAGATGCTGTTGGGCTCACCAACGCTGAACTAGGTAGTAGTAGTAATAGGGGTAAAAGGGGGTTCGGGGGGAAAAGGGGAATTCTACCTGCAAAAAAGAGAGAAACCAGCATACGGGAAGCTTACGAGAAAGACGTGTCGGAGCAAAGTCTTTCTGACTTTCTAAAACAATCGGATTCTCACGCGCGCGACGGTTGGGCGGAGAGTTGGCGAACGTTCAACGAGCTTTTTCCCGGCTTTAACAAGGATATGAGCCACGTTTCGTGGAGTTTTGGATGTCTGCTACTAGTCATGATTGACCAGTACGCCGACAGAATCCGGTCCAGAAGTCTTAAACGCGGTTTCTTTTGTTGCAAAGTCATCGATGAGGCGATGGAAGATGGCATTCGGTACGATCCTGATTTTCAGGAGATGAGACGACTTTTACGAAAGAAAGAAACGAGTGACGAGGACCATGCGGCACCGAGTCTCAATTGGGACACTCGCGGTGCTTAGAAGCGGAACGCGGCAAGTTATGCCAGAACTCCCCGCAGAACACTACTACTGTCGGGCCTGTGGGCGGGAATTGGCCGATGGCCGCCGCTTGTTCCATGCTGAGTGCTTGAAAGCTGACAAGAGGCGACGTACACGTGAGGTGCGCCGACTTGAGCAAGAGCGGTTCCAAAAACGGCTTGCGCATCTCTGCTGTCCGAACTGCGGAGTTAGTTTGAGGACTGCCCCACGACTACCCTGTGAAACTTCACGCGGCCACTCAGAGCCACAGAATCAGGGGAGGTCGAGTGGGAAGCCCGGGAGAAGCGTGGCGGAGGGCGTAGAGCCACAGCGGGCAATTTCGGGAATTACTGGCGAGGGCCGGAATGTCGGTTCTTGAAAATACGCATCTGCTGACACCCTTTGAGGCACCAGGCATGGCAAGGTAATTCTACCACCCTGCCGGCGACCTGGGGCCTGTTAGATGGCGACTGACGGTAAGCGTAACCGGCAGTCGCTGGCAAGGACGGTCGATTCAGTGGCTTTGGAGCACCGTTGCACAGGGTTTGCACGGAAGGGTTGAACATGACGAAGACGAAAACCAAAAAAGTCCAACAAAGCTTGACCGCGATTCCTGCTGTAACATCCGACCAAGCGTCGGCGTCCACGCCCTCAATCCTGCTCACGCCCGAAGAACTCGCTCAACGTCTCGCTGTCCGGCCGAGTTGGATTCGTGAAAAAACGCGGGTGCGCGCACGAGTGCGAGACAGAGATCCGTTGCCCGTCGTGCGGCTCGGAAAGTACACGCGATTTTCGTGGCCGGCTGTTGAAGCGTGGCTGGCGAGGCAAGGCAGCAGTTAAGAGAGTGAAAGGTGAAAAAGGAGATCCTTGACATCGATTCGGAAAAGTCCTAGACCTATGACCCATGCGACGCTACTCCACAGTCCAAGTTGCTCGAATGCTCGGCTTCGACCAAGCGTACCTCCAGCGGTTGATTAGAAAGCGAACAGTCCCGTTTCCACCGCTGGTAGAAGTCGGTGCGTTGAAAATCCGGCTTTGGGGCGACCGCGATGTGGCGCGGCTGCGAAAGGCTCTCGCGAAGCGTCGCAAACGAAGGAGGCAGCAACGATGAGAGACACGAAGCTCCAACGTGGCCACATTTTCAAAGTGGGCCGCACATGGTACGGGCGATGGCGCAGAGACGAACTCGATGAAGGCGTGGACGGATCGAAGATATTAGTTCGTCGTCAGCATTCCGAGAGGCTCTGTGCAGTCTCGGACCGATACCGCACAAAACAGGACGTTCAGCTGTTGCTCGACAATAAACTCGCGCACCTCAACGCAGAACGCAAATCACCGGAAGCGCGAAAGAACGCCGCGGCAAGCACGCTAACGGTAGCTCAATACTGGACAGATTATTTCCGGCCGTTTGCAGATCGCGAATTGAAACCATCCACGAGTCATGGCTACGCGAGCCTTTGGAAGATGTATCTCGGCCCGCGACTCGCAACCACAATCATGGGAGACTTCCGGTGCGTAACCGCAACGCAACTCCTCGCTGCGATTCACGAGGAGCACGGGCTTGGAAGGTCGACCCTCGCCCACATCAAGGCGCTGTTGAGCGTGATTTTCTTGCACGCGAAACGAGCGGGCGTGTTGGACGGTCCAAATCCCGTAACGGACGCGGGAATCCCTCGGGCTGCCGCGGCTAGCCGGCCAACTCACGCATATTCCCCTGACGAAGTTCTTGCGATGCTTAACGCTCTAACAGGCGTCGCGCGAACTGCCGTTGCCCTCATGTATTTCTGCGGGTTGCGCCCGGGTGAAGCCCGCGCTGCTCGATGGGAAAACTATGGCGGAAAAACGCTCAAGATACGTGCCAGCATGTGGCGGAGGCACCTGACCGATCCAAAAACCTCCGAGAGCGCCGCAGTCCAGGTCGTTCCGGAGACTCTCGCGGATATTCTCGGGGAGTCCAGGCGCGACGAGGGATACATCTTAACCTCACCGACGGGGAAGGCCATTGACCTTTACAACCTCACTTCCAGAGTGATCGTACCCGCGCTTGCTCTCTGCGCGAACTGTCACAAGGAAAAAGAGGATCACAAAACAGCCGACCACGAATTTCAACCGCTCCCCAAGTGGCGAGGGTTTTATGCGCTTCGCCGCGGACTCGCGACGCTGGCAACTTCCGTTGACAGCCAGATGGCCGCAAAGTCGCTGTTGCGCCATTCCAATGTGGCGACGACCAATCAGTTCTACATCAAGTCAGTTCCGGAGGACGCGGTTCGCGCCGCTTCGAAAATCGACGCACTGTTCCAGAAGAGTGAAAATACCGTTCCGAGCTGAGGAGACTACTGTGCTCTCTACCACTCCAGACCGTTATTCAAACCGTCATTCAAGATTTGCACAAACCTTTTGCACGATAGGCTTCCACTCTAGCCCGACAGCCGTGATTCTGCACACTCACAACAATTCTATACTCTTGAAAACATTCGCCCCGCAAGAAGAGAAGCACCCTGTGGCACCGAATGTCGCGGGTTCAATCCCCGTCTCCCACCCCAAAAATTCCCAATAAAACACAGGTGAGTTGGCAATTCGGAGAATTGACACGTCGGAACTGTCCTCAAAACGCACTCAAAACCGTCCGTAGCTTTCAGAGAGTCCAAAGATGCAGAAGACGCCGACAACCGAATCTCGGGGAGATATCCGGCTATCGATGCCTTAGACTCGGCCGAATTTTTCGGACACAGAAAAAGCCTCCCGCCATCAGACGCGAGGCCAGTCAGCGACAGATCGTGACTTAATGCAGTCGCGTTGTTTCCTGCAAGGCAAAGCAGGCATCGATGTAGTGACCGGCCAGCACCAACTGGCGAAATCCGAACAATTCATTCGCGTTTCTCGTTTGTTTTCAACACGTGTCCGTCCTGGTCAGGAGTCCACTTGGCAAGGCGGTTGCTGCAAGGGATGTATCGAGGCAGGAGACTCGACCAACGAATCTTGCATTTATTTCACAACACTGACACTGCTGAGGCGCTGAGCAAACGAATGCAACAGCCTTTAGAAACGAGGACCGAACAAGATGAACACGAAAGAAGCTGCGAGCGTCGGATTTCTATGTGCGAGTCTGACCTTGCTTGTGCTGGCTCATGGCGTTGTGGGCCAGGCTCCGCCGCCGACTGAGCTGTCTTCCGATGAGGTCTTCGCACGCGTTGCGCCTTCCGTCGCGGTGGTCCTCACCGGGGCCGGCGCGGGTCGCCTGAGCGGCGTGGGGTCCGGAGTCATTGTCAGGTCCGACGGGGTCGTTCTCACGGCGTACCACGTGATTAAAGACGCGCGGGAGGTTCAAGTCCGCCTCAAGACCGGCGAGATATACGACCGCCTAGAACTTATCGCAGTGGACGAGCGACGCGACGTGGCAGCCATTCGTATTCCGGCGGCAAACCTGCCTGCTCTACCAGTTGCACCGCTCGAAGAGGCACGGCTGGGCGAGCCGGTTTTTATCGTTTCCAATCCCTCCGGATTGACTTGGAGCGCGTCCGCGGGAGTTTTGAGCGCCGTGCGACCAGTAGAGGAGGTGCTGGCAACACAGGGCGGCTATCGCGTCCTGCAATTCACCGCGCCGGTTTCGCCGGGTTCGAGCGGCGGCGCTGTCGTGGACTCGAAGGGTCGTGCGCTGGGCATTGTGGTTTTCTCGAAGCAAGGGCAGGCCCTCAATTTCGCCGTTCCGATAGACGCCGTATTTGGGCTAGCCAGCGGTTCGGAGCATACTCCACTTCCCTCGGGACGTGACCTTCAGCCCCGGCAGCCGGAGAGGCCGCCTTCCAGCGCGAGCCTCGCGCGTGAGAACCCTACAGATCTGCTCCGGAAGGCACGCACCGTTTTTGTCCACTCTCGAACCGTTTGGTTTACGACCGCGACGCTCGAAAAGGAGTTGATGAAGCAGCGGAACTTTCACGATTGGGGGCTTACAGTCGTAAGGGACCGCAAACTCGCAGATCTGGATGTTGAGGTGGACCGACCGCTATGGACATACACTTTTACCGTTGTCGTCCAGGACGCCCGCACCAGCATGTTACTCGGCAGCGACCAGGTCATTGAGGCGAGTGGGGACCTTGCTGCCCCGAGTCTCGCGGAGAAGATTGTGAAAATGATTGGGGCGGCTCGTACCAGAGAGACCACGCCCGCCATCAAGAATTAAATACGATGCTTCAGCAGACGCGCAGCCGATAGCCACAGGCGGCCTAGAAACTAACCTGGGGCAGCGCACGGTCCATGCTCAGACCGCGGGATCCATGTCGACTGACTTTCTCATTGGGAGAAACACTCGACAACAACGCGCCGGCGTTGATCAGAAATTTCATGCCTTCTTCCGGCGCTGCTACGCCGTACCTTCAAACGCGTCAAGAATCTCGTCAGGGAGGGGTGCATCAGAGTCGACCGGGACAGTGAATTTCCACTCACAAAAAGAAAGCTGCCGCTTGCCCTTTTGCACCTCCACCGACACCAGCAGAGCCAGAGGCAGACCTCGCTTGCTAATTGTAATTTCTTCGCCCGCGGCGGACACATCGCAATAACCTTGAAAATTGCGCTTTGGCCTCCATTATCGTGAAAACCCGTTTCATGCAAATACCCAAAGGCAGTTCATTGGTCATAACCCAGAACTACCCCATCAAGGTGGCAAGAGTCTTTACTTCTTCCGGAACCCTGGCCCCCATTGACATTCTCCCGCTGACACGCCACATTCTTTTCCGACTCTGCTCGTCGCTTGTATCGCCGTCGAATGTCGCAATTCCAAGGAGCTTCGATGAAGCCAAGACCATCGGCCAAATCGCCCAAGATTCTGGTGATCGACGTCGGCGGCACCAACGTCAAAATGCTCGCGTCAGGCCAGAAAGAACCCCGCCGCTTCCCTTCCGGCCCCACTATGACCCCTGGCAGCATGGTCAAACAAGTCAAGGAAGCCACCAAGGATTGGGAGTACGACCGCCTCTCCATCGGCTATCCCGGCCCCATCATCAACGGCCGTCCGCTCCGCGAACCCCACAACCTCGGCACAGGTTGGATGGCCTTCAACTTCTCCAAAGCCTTTGGCCTCCCGGTGAAAATCATCAACGACGCTTCTATGCAGGCCCTCGGCAGCTACGAAGGCGGCCACATGCTCTTCCTTGGTCTCGGCACTGGCCTCGGCTCCGCCATGATCGTGGACGGTTTTCTCCAGCCGATGGAACTCGCGCACCTGCTGTACAAAAAAGGAAAAACCTACGAAGACTATCTCGGCCTCCGCGGCCTCGAGCGCCTCGGCAAAAAAAAGTGGCGGCGCCATGTCGCCAAAGTTGTGGAACTCCTCAAAGCGGCGCTGGATGCCGATTACGTCGTCCTCGGCGGCGGCAACAGCAAGAAACTCGACACCCTGCCCGCCGGCGCCCGCCTCGGCAAAAATGAAAACGCCTTCGTCGGGGGCTTCCGCCTCTGGAAAGAGTAGCGCACGGCTCTCACGAAGTTCGGCCTTCTCCAATTCTCAAAATCTAACCGGAGCTTGTCATCCTGAGGAGTGCGCCTTTGCGCTCAGAACGATCTCAACTTAACCGTGGGGCAAGATTACAAGGTCAAGTTCCGTTGCCAAACTTCATAATCGGCACTTTTCCAACCTCGCGGAATCATAACCTTCCCTCCCAATTTCTTTTTTTCCGTCCACCCCTACGCTACAATTTTTCCTTATGCCCCGCATCGTCTGCCGCGGCTTATTGATCGACATGGACGGCGTCCTCGTCGATTCCACTCCCGCCGTCGCTCGCGTCTGGGCCCGTTGGGCCGCCCGCCACAACATGGATCCCGTTTACGTCACCGCATTCGCCCACGGCCGCACCAGCCGCGCCTCGATCCAGGAACTTCTTCCCGCCGCCACCCCCGAAGTTCATCTCGAAGAAGACCGCTGGATGCTAGAGGACGAACTCGATGACATCGCCGACGTCGTTGCCCTCCCCGGCGCCCGCGAACTCCTTGCCGCTGTGCCCTCCGCCCAACGTGTTGTCGTCACCTCCGCCGCAGGCAACCTAGCCGAAGTCCGCCTCCGCGCCGCCCGCGTCTGGGACCTCGTCCACCACCTCGTCACATCCAGCGACATCCAGAACGGCAAGCCGCATCCCGAACCTTACCTGAAAGGCGCCGCGGCCCTGCAACTCCCTCCTTCTGATTGCGTCGTCATCGAAGACGCTGCCTCCGGCACTCACTCTGGCAAATCTGCCGGTGCGCGGGTCCTCGCCATCCGCACCACCAGCACCGATGCAGAACTCCTCGCCGCCGGCGCCGATTGGATCGCCAACGACTGCGCTTCCCTCCGCTGCGCCCTCGCTCCCGCCAGCGATCAGCTCACCATCGAATTCCCCGCCAACGAAATCCCGCGGCTACCCAAAATGAGCTAGAATGCGTCGAATCTCAGTAAGCCGCATTCCCTGATTCAAGGAGAAATCTCAGCATGACCCTAGCCACCCGCCTGACACTCCTGTGTGCCTTCGCCTCTCTCTTTGCCTCCGCCCCCGCAAGTTCTCTTGCCCAGGAAAAAGAATCCAAGCCCGGTGAAAAATCCGCCGAACCCGCCGCAGCCCCTCCCAAGGAAGAAACCTCCGTCACCGACCACTCCATCAAAATCGCGGGCCAGTCCATTCCCTACAAAGCCACTGTCGGCAGCCTGCTGCTCAAGAACGAAAAGGACGAGCCTGAAGCCCTGCTCTTCTTTACCTCCTACACTCGCTCCGACGTCAAGGATCTCTCCCAGCGCCCCATCGCATTCGTCTACAACGGCGGCCCAGGCTCCGCGTCGCTCTGGCTGCACATGGGCTCGTTCGGCCCCAAGCGCGTCGCCACGGTGAACGCCGGGGTCACTCCGCCCGCTCCTTACAAGCTCGAAGACAATCCCCACTGCCTGCTCGACAAAACCGACCTCGTCTTCATCGATCCCATCGGCACCGGCTTCAGCCACGCCGTCGGCAAATCCCAAGACAAGGATTTCTGGGGCGTTGATCAGGACGCGCGCTCCCTCGCCAATTTCGTCCAGTCCTATATCAGCCGCAACAACCGCTGGAACTCTCCCAAATTCCTAATCGGCGAAAGTTACGGCACTTTCCGCAACGCCGTCCTCTCCAATACCCTGCAGAACCGCTACAACCTCTACCTCAACGGACTGGTAATGATCTCCTCCGTCTGGGACCTCGGCACCATCTCCTTCTACCCGGGCAATGACCTTTCCTACATCCTCTATCTCCCCAGTTACGCCGCTACCGCCTGGTATCACAAAGTTCTCACCGACCGCCCCGACAATCTCAACGCCTTCCTCGATGACGTCCGCAAATTTGGCTACGGGGAGTACGCCGACGCCCTGCTGAAAGGCAGCACGCTGACCGACACCGAAAAATCCGCCGTCGCCAAAAAACTCGCCCGCTTCACCGGCCTCGGCGAAGACTACCTTCTCAAGTCCAACCTCCGCGTCAAACTTCCCCAATTCATGCAGGAACTCCAGCGCAGCCGCGGCCTCACCACCGGGCGCCTCGACGCCCGCTTCTCAGGCCCCACTTACAATCTCATCAGCGATTCCGCCGACTACGATCCCCAGGAAGCCGCCATCAGCGGCGCTTTCGTTGCCGCCTTCAATCAGTATGTGCGCGAAGATCTGAAATATAATCCCGAGCGCGAATACCGCGTCTTCGCCAACTTCGGCGAAAATCGTTGGGACTGGAAGCACCCGGCCGGCGAAGGCGCCTTCTTCCCCGGCTCTCCGAACGTCATGCTCGATCTCGCCAACGTCATGATCACCAACACCAAGCTCCAGGTCGAAGTCGAAGACGGTCTCTACGATCTGGCCACTCCCTTCGCCGAAGCCGAATACGCCACCAACCACCTCGGCCTTCCCCCCAACATCCAGAAAAACATTCACCACAAAACCTACGAAGCCGGCCACATGATGTACCTGCGCGACGAGGACCTCTCCCGACTGAAATCCAACGTCGCCGCCTTCCTCGACTCCGCCTCCAAACCGTAATATTCATCCATGTGTTCCTTGTGGCACAGGCTCTCTTGCCTGGGTATTGGGATCAACTTTTCCCGCTCCGCGATCCCGGCCGGAGCGGCCCTACCTTCTCTCCCGCCCCCTATTCTGGCGCGTCGGGCCGCGCAGTGCGGGAACTGGGGCAACCAACGTTGTCCCACCAGCTCTTCTCTGCGCATTCTCCGCGTCTCTGCGTTATCTTTTCCCCCTCTTCTTTTTTGTTTGCCACACCCAAACGCGTTAATTCGAGGCCCAACCCCTGTTTACAATCCGCCAGTAACCAAATGGGCCAACCTGCACCCCACTACCCACTGGGCCGCATCCGTTCCTAGTAAAATCGCAGATGTAGCTAAGAGCAGCCAGCCGCACGGTTTCTCGCGCGTGCTTCACCTTACCCTGCTCCATCGCCACCATTTATCCAGGGGAATTATGTCCACAAATTCGCCGGCCACCGCACTCATCCAGCGCAGCTTCAACGTCCCACAACTCATCGCCGCCATGCTGAAAGCCCGCGATCACGCGAGCGACCTCATCTTCTCACCCGGCCGAGCGCCACAGGTCGAAGTCAGTGGCCAACTCGTCGAATTGAAATTCAAGGGCCTCGAGTGCCTCATTCCCAGTGACATCGATCAGATTGCCAAATTTCTCCTCGGCAAAAATCAACATGCAGCCCAGAAACTCGAGCAGGAAGGCTCCGCGGATCTCTCCTACGGCCTCGAAAACACCGCGCGCTTCCGCGTCAACATCTTCCGCCAGCGCGGCACCTGTGCCATCGTCATGCGTGTGATTCCCGATCGCATTCCAAGTTTCGAAGATCTGAAACTGCCGCCCCATCTCCAAGAAATCTGCGGCCTCCGCAACGGCATCGTGCTCGTCACCGGCCCCACCGGCTCCGGAAAATCCTCCACCCTCGCCGCCGTCATCGACAAAATGAACGAGGAAAAAGCCATCCATATCCTCACCATCGAGGACCCTATCGAATTCCTGCATCGCCACAAAAAAGCCACCATCCACCAGCGCGAACTCCACAGCGACACGCCCACCTTCGCCGCCGCACTCCGCGGTGCGCTTCGCCAGGCTCCCAAAGTCATCCTCGTCGGCGAAATGCGCGACCGCGAGACCATCGAGATCGCCCTGGAGGCCTCCGAAACCGGCCATCTTGTTCTCTCGACCCTTCACACCATTGACGCCGCCAAAACCGTCGAGCGCATCATCGGCGCTTTCCCCATGGAAGATCAGCAGGGCATGCGCAACCGCCTCGCAAAAGCATTCCGCTACATCCTTTCCCAGCGCCTCTTGCCGCGTACCGACGGCAACGGCCGCCTCGCCGTCATCGAAATTCTTAAATCCACTCTCCGCACCCGCGAATACGTTGAAAAAGGTGAAGGCGAAGGCAAGACCCTCCTCGACGCCATGCGCGACGGCTCCACCGAAGGCATGCAATATTTTGACGGCGAGATTGAAAAGCTCATCCGCTCCGGGGTCATCGATTTCGAAACCGGCTTTACCTACGCCACCAATCCCGGGAACCTCCGCCTAGAACTCTCTGACTTCCTCGACGGCCAGGAAAAACCCAAGCGCACCTCCAGCCGCGAATCCGAACTGGAACTCACCCCATAACCAATGGTATGTAGGGCCTTTTTTTGAGTGCGGGAGCAAAACTCCCGCTTTTACGCACTAAACCACGCCACCAAACTCACCCGGCGCCACGGCCGCGCAACTCTTTCGATTCACCAATCACTCCGCCTCTTCTCTTTTCCCACCAGCAAACGTATGATGGCCCATCCTCTGGTCAAGGATTGAGACCCCAATTGCCCACCACCTCAGCGCCTGGCTCCATCGAACCGCCGCCTCACCTCCCCGATCGCTCAAACAAAGGGAAACTCCTGCAAGTCCTCGGCGTCGGCTTCGGCATTGCCGTTGCCGTTGGTAATTCCATTTCCGTCGGAATCGTGCGCACTCCCGGCAGCATCGCCGCCATCCTTCCCAACGCCTGGCTCTTCATCGCCGTCTGGATCGGCGGTGCCTTCTATGCCCTACTCAGCGCCTTCCAACTCGCCGAACTCGGGACGCTCATTCCTTCCAGCGGCGGCCAGTACAATTTCTCCCGACGCGCCCTCGGAGAATACGCCGGCTTCATCGTCGGCTGGAGCGACTGGATATCCACCTGCGGCACCACCGGCGCCGTCGGCATCGTCCTCGGCGAATATTTAGCGCATCTTTTCCCGGTGCTCGACGGCGCTATGCGCATCAAAATCACCGGCGTCTCCGCCATCGTGATTTTCGCTCTGCTGCAATGGAAAAGCGTCTCCATGGGCAGCAAAGTGCAAAACTTCACCACCATTCTCAAAGGCCTGGTCTTCTTCGTGATGGTGATTGCCTGCTTCACCATGGGCCGCACCGCCCACGCGGAAATTCTCACCGCCCCCGCCGTGGCCGTCCCCGCTGGAGCCGCGCTCATCACTGCCATGCTCCTCGGCATGCAAGCCACGATCTACACCTACGACGGTTGGGACGGTGTCATTTACTTCGGCGACGAAGTCAAAAATCCTGCCTATCTCATTCCCCGCGCGATCTTCGCCAGCCTTGGCTCGCTCTTCGTCATCTACCTGCTCATCAACGCTGCGGTCCTCTATGTCCTTCCCATGAATCAGATCGCCGGCAACGATTTTTCACTCGGGCTGGCCGCCGAGCGCGTCTTCGGCCGCTACGGCGACACCGTCTTTCGATCCATCATCGTCGTCGCCCTCTTCAGCTCCATCAACGCCCTGCATCTGATGGGCACGCGCGTCCTCTACGCCATGAGCCGTGACCGCCTCTTCTTCCATCAAGTCACCCGCGTCAACAAAGGCGGCACGCCGACCGTGGCTCTCTTTCTCAGCGCGCTCGTCGGCGTCATCTTCGCCATTGGCAAATTCGAACGTGTCATCGCCATGCTCGCCTTCTTCTTCGTCACCAACTACATGCTCTCCTTCATCTCCCTCTTCATCCTGCGCGCCCGCGATCACCGCACCGAACGCCCATACCGCGCCTGGGGCTATCCTTGGACCACCGCCCTCGCCCTCCTCGGCTCCCTCGCCTTCCTCATCGAAGCCGTCCGCGAAGACCGCGCCAACAGCCTCCTCACTCTCGTCGCCCTAGCCTGCAGCTATCCCGTCTTCCGCGTGCTAAAATCAGTTTCCAGCAGGGAAACCAAAAATGAACCAATTTGACCCCATAACTCAAGTGCCTGGCGTCATGGGTGGCAAAGCTTGTATCCGGGGAATGCGTGTAACGGTTGACAATGTTGTCGGTCAGATAGGCGCTGGCCGCAGCATAGAAGAGCTTCTGCAGGATTATCCGTACCTGGAACGCGAAGACATCCTCCAAGCCCATCGTTGCGCAGTGTGGCTTGCTGACGAGCGTGAAGCAGTCCTACCAAACACATGAGACTCCTTCTGGATATGAACCTAACTCCACGTTGGGTTCCATATCTTGAGGCAGCCGGATTTGAGGCACTTCACTGGTCAAAGGTCGGTCGCAGAAACGCACCTGATGAAGAAATCATGGATTATGCTGCGAGGCTCGGCTTGGCGGTTTTGACGCACGACCTCGACCTAAGCGCAATTCTTGCGGCCACCAAAGGAAAGAAACCAATCGTCGTCCAAGTCCGCGCACAAAACATTTCGCCAGAAACCATAGGCACACATATTGTCGCGGCGCTACGGCATACTGGTACAGAACTTGCGGACCGCGCTCTGCTGACCATCGATCCCGACCGTACTCGGATTCGCCTGCTTCCGCTTCAACCTGCTTCTTGAATCAACAAAAACAGGGCGGATTCCGATCCGCCCTGTCGGCTCTTCTCTCTGATCTGTGCGCTCTTATCTGAGCGCACTCTGTGTTAAATCTTCTTTCTCTTAGCTCACCTTCTCCGCCACCGCCTTCGCCTGCAAAAACAGCAGCAAATAATCCTTGCCGCCGGTCTTCGAATCCGTCCCGCTCATGTTGAACCCGCCAAATGGATGAGCCCCCACCATCGCGCCCGTGCACTTCCGGTTCAGATACAAGTTCCCCACGTGGAACTCTTCTTCCGCGCGCCGGATCTTCTCCGGATTTTTCGAATACACCGCGCCCGTCAACCCAAACTCGGTGTTATTTGCAATCTCCATCGCATGATCAAAATTCCTCGCCTTGATCACCGCCAGCACCGGACCAAACACTTCTTCCTGCGCCAGCCGAGCCTTTGGGTCCACGTCGGCGATAATGGTCGGCTCCACAAAGTAGCCCTCGCCCGCCGCGCGCCCGCCGCCGGTCATCAACCGACCTTCCTTCTTCCCTACCTCAATGTAATTCAAAATCCCCTTCATCGCTGTTTCGCTAACCACCGGACCCATGTAATTGTTCGGATCGTCGCTCGGCCCCACCTTGATCTTCTTCGTCCTCTCCACCAACTTGTTCAGGAACGTATCGTAAATCTTCTCGCTCACAATCACGCGCGAGCACGCCGAGCACTTCTGACCCTGATACCCAAACGCCGCCTGCACCGTGCCTTCCACCGCGGCATCCACATCGGCCTCTTCATCCACGATCATGCCGTCCTTGCCGCCCATCTCCAGCACCGTCCGCTTGATCCATATCTGCCCCGGCTGCGGCTTGTTCGCCAGCTCCGCGATCCGCAAGCCCACTTCCTTCGATCCTGTGAACCCGATATAGCGCGTCTTCGGATGCTGCACAATCACGTCGCCAATTACCGCGCCAGACCCGGTCAGAAACTGCACCGCTTCGTTCGGCACGCCCGCTTCATGCAAAATGTCCACAAACTTCGCCGCAATTGTCGGCGAATCCGCCGCCGGTTTCAGCACCACCGTATTTCCGGTCACCAGCGAAGACACCACCAGCCCCGCCATAATCGCCATCGGAAAGTTCCAGGGAGGAATCACCGCGCCCACGCCCAGCGGGATGTAAACCATGTAGTTCCGCTCGCCGCGCATCGGCGTCAGCTTCTGCGGCTCCGACAAACGCAGCATCTCGCGCCCGTAATACTCGCAAAAATCAATCGTCTCCGCGATGTCCGCGTCCGCCTCAATCCAGCTCTTCCCAACCTCATAACAAACCAGCGCCCCCAACTCGAACTTCCGCTCGCGCACAATCTGCGCCGCCTTGAACAGATACTTCGCCCGCGTCTCCGCCGGCACCTTCTTCCAAACATCAAAGTATTTATTCGCCGCGTCCACCGCCTGCGCCGCCTGCTCCTTCGACGCGTCCTGAAACACCCCAATCACTTCTGAAGGCCGCGAGGGGTTCGTCGACTTCTTCTTCCCCGTTGTAATCACCTTCTGCCCGGCGATCCACATCGGGTATTCCTGCCCAAACTCCGCCTTCACCTTCGCCAGCGCCGCTTCCATCCGCTTGCGGTTCTCTGCATTCGAAAAATCAATAAACGGCTCATTGGTAAATTCCGGCACGTGCAATTTCGTTTCCGCAGTCGCCATGTCCAGCCTCCTCATTTGCCTACCCCCAATTATAGGCTTCGCACATACCACCCACAAGCAAGGCCACGGGGACTGGGATTCGCACCGCCTCGGGCCGCAAAGCCTCTTTGTTGCTAATGAATTATGTACTTCTCCGGAGTACTAACTCATTCCCCGGGCCGCAAAGTGCTAGCCTGAACCTAATCGACGCTTTCTGGATTCAGCACGGCAAGAAAGGCGTAAAAAATGCTTTCATTGACGCGATTCACCCTTTGCTCGAAGTCCCTGCGCTGGGCCTGCCTTTGCTTGCTGATCTTGGCGCTCACCACAATGCCAGGAAGTTCCGCTCAGGAACAAGAAACTCAGTCCGTGGCCGATGCCGCTCGGGCCGCTCGCGCACGTCACGCCCAATCGACCGAAGAGACCGCCGCAAATGTCTCCAGAGCCACAAAGCATGCTCCTTTCTCGGAAACCCAACTCCTCGCCTGGACCATCGCCGGCGTATCCGCACCCGACATGCTCGCTCAAGTTCAGGCCAACGGCATTGCCTTCCCGCCCGACGACGTGCACCTTGCCCAACTCAAGGACGCACAACTTCCTCCCGACCTGCTAGCCGCGCTTCCCGACGTCCCATCACAGCCCGCCAGCGCTCCAGAAGCCGTTCTCCAGCCCCTAATTGCGGCCTCACAATCGTTCAATTCCAGAGATTACCCTTCAGCACGCAGGCTTCTTGAATCTCTCACCAGGCAATCGCCAAATGCCGACCTCTTCGCGGCACTGGGTAACCTCCACTCTCTCGTTCGCGATCAAAACTCAGCCAGAACCGCCTTCGAACGCTCCGTTCAGCTCGATCCCACCTTCGTCTATGCCCATCTTCGCCTCGCCGGGGTTTACTACAACCTCGAAGACGGCGCGCAAACCGCAACCGAAGCCCGGGCCGTTCTGCAGTTGCAACCCGGAAATCCCCAAGCGCGCAAATATCTGGCCCTTTCGATGACCGTCAGCGGCACCGCTTCAGCCTCCAGCGCCAACCCCGAATTTGAAGGGGACGTGGAAGATTTGTCCGACATGAAAGCCGGAAGCAACCTGGAAGCCAAGGATCTGAATAACCAGGCCATTGAATTCGCCCACAAGCACGCGCTTTTCCCCGCGGAGGCCGCGCTCAAACACGCCATTGAACTAGACCCCGACGTCGCCCTCTATCACTACAATCTCGGTTGGGTCTACGGGAAGTGGCCCCAATTCGAGAAAGCCCTGCCCGCCTATCAGAAAGCCAAGGCTTTGGCGCCCCGCAACCTTGCCGTTCGCCAGAATCTCGGCCATACCTTATGTCAGTTGAAGCGCTGGAATGAAGCGGTCGCTGAGTTCACCGAGATCCTCCGCATGGACCCTACATGGAACATGGCGCGTCCTTGTCTCTATGACGCGCTATACAACCTCGGGCGAACCGGCGAAGCCGCCAGGGTTCTCAGCGAATACAAGAAATTCAACCTGAGCAACGGCTTACCAGACGACAGCGACCAAATTGAGGCCGAGAAAAAGCAGCTGCGCAATTAATCCCTCGCTGGCCCGGAAAACGCTTGGAACTTCAGTTTGATTTCTGTTGAGCAATCCAGCGAGCGGTGCGGGCCTCGAGCATGTCGAGGGGCAGGGTTCCGCCATTCAGAATCTCATCGTGGAAGGCACGAATATCGAACTTGGCGCCCAGCTCTTTCCGGGCGCGTTCCCGAAGCTCACGGATCTTAAGCTGGCCAAGCTTGTAGCTGAGGGCCTGCGCCGGCCAGGCGATATAGCGATCGGTTTCAGATTGGATGGACGGCTCATCGACGGCGCCCGATTTGCGAAAGAAATCCACTACCTCTTCCCGTGTCCAGCCTTTCGAGTGAATCCCAGTGTCCACAACCAGCCGCACGGCCCGGAAGAGTTCCGAGGAAAGCCTCCCGTAGTCTGAAACGGGATCCTGGTAAAAGCCCACCTCCTTGCCAAGTTGCTCTGCGTACAAGGCCCAGCCTTCCGTATAAGCATTAAAACCAAGCCCATGCAGGCGGAACTTCGGCAGGCCTGTGAGTTGTTGCTGCACGGAAAGCTGCATGTGGTGCCCCGGAATACCCTCATGGTAAGCGATCGCTTCATCGTTGATCAGCGAGCGCTCGGCGAACTTGGAGGTCGCAACAACGACTCGGCCCGGACGCTTGCCGTCCGGAGTCCCCGTGACGTAGTGCGTTGCCGCCGCGGTCTGGAACGCGGGAATTGCCTCCACGGTCACTGGTGATCTCGGGAGCAGCGTGAACAGCTTGGGAAGCATGGGTTCCATCTGCGCGATGTAGCGGCGAAAGTCGTCAAGAATCTGCTCCTCCGATTTGGGAATATATTGGGGATTGGTTTTCAGCGACGCACGAAAGGAAGCAACATCCGGGAAACCCTCCTTTTTCGCGATTACCGCCATCTCCGCCTGAATACGATCCATTTCGCGCAGTCCCAGTTGGTGGATCTCGTCGGGGCTCATGTGCGTCGTGGTGCGACCGTAAATGTCGTTCTGGTAGCGCTTCTCTCCGTCCGGCAGAGAAGTCACCGAAAGCGTGGTGCGGCCGTGCGGCGCGTATTCTGTGCTCAGGAAGGAAGCGAAGGCCTGGTAGGCGGGGATGACATCAGTATCTATGGCGGCGGTGATCTGCTGCGTCAGGCGTTTCTGGTCTTCCGGTGAGATTTCAACTGGATATTTCTTTGTTGGAATCAGGAAGGGATCGGCCTCGATGATACCCTGGCACTGAACAGGCAGTTTCTCAATCAGGAATCGCACGGGCATCAGGCTCGCTTTCATGCCCGCGCGGAGAACTTCCGTCGTCTGGCTGAGAACGCGAGGAATCTGGTGAAGGCGGGCAATGTAATCTTCATAATGCTTCACCGAATCGAAGGGAACCGACAGCGGCAAATCGGCGAGCGAAGTGTGGATGCCGTTCTGCTGGTTGATCGGCATTTCGTATTCTTTAAGATCGAAGTCCGCGATGCGCTGCTGGAGCACACGAATCAGGAGGTCGTGGGAGAGTTGATCCTGGTCGGAGAAAGCCGTCGTGGGAATAGCTTGCAGGTGGCTGAGGAAGGTCCGATTTGTCAGATTGCGCTGGGCAATGGCTGCGAGTGAGTAGTCTGCAAGCTTGTCGTTATAGCGGTAGTCACCGAAGGCCGTCGCGCGCTCTGGGAAATTGCGCAGGTCGGATTCGTATTGCTCCTCGAAGAGGGCATTCTGCGCCGCAAGGCGATCAGCGACTGGTTTGAGGTCCGGGGCGAACAGCGAACCAACCAGAGACAGCGGAAAAACAAGAATTTTGTGGAATCGCATGCGCGGCAGCCTACCAGAGGTGAGAACTTGATTCCAAGAAAAAACTGGGGTATTAGAAGCGCAAAACTTTCCCTACTTGATTTCCTTCAGCGCCAGCACCGTCCCCGCGGCCTGACTTTCCGTGCTCTCTGTGATCCTCTGTGTGAAATCTTTTCTTCTACCCATTCGACATCATGGCAATGCCATAATTCAGAGTCATGCCCCAATCCATCGCTCACCTCACCGTTGTCGTCCGCAACTACGATGAGGCTCTCGAGTTCTACACACAAAAACTTGACTTCCATCTGTTAGAGGATACTCCGCTCCCCGACAACAAGCGCTGGCTCCTCGTTGCTCTTTCCGGTTCCCCCGGCACCGCGCTTCTCCTCGCTGAAGCCGCCACCCCCGAGCAATCCTTGGCCATCGGCAACCAAACCGGCGGCCGCGTTTTTCTCTTCCTCCACACCGACGACTTCTGGCGCGATTACAAGGCCTACCAGTCCCGCGGCGTCCGCTTCCTCGAATCTCCGCGCCAGGAATCCTACGGCACCGTCGCCGTCTTCGAAGACCTCTACGGCAACAAATGGGATCTCCTCGAACCCGCCGCTCCAACCGATCGACCCACGAACAGCGATTGACCCGTTCTACCCTTCCACAAAGAACTTGTACTGCTGTTCCGTCAACGGCACCACCGACAACCTCCCAATCCTGACCAGCGGCGAATCCTTGAAAATCTTCTCCTCCTTGATCTCGTCCAGTGAAGTTGTTTTCCTCAGCGCCTTCCCCGCCTTAATCTTCACCACTGGCTGCTTTGGATCTTTGGCATTCACGGACACCACGGCCGCCGTCCCCACGGCGCTTCTTGTATCACCAGTCTCATATATAATCAGCCGCGCACCAGGTTTCATCTCTCGCAAATTTCTCACAGCTGTGGGATTCGACACTCCATCCCACTCCGTTTCTCGGTCCTTCATCAAATCTCCAAACGAATATACGGTCGGTTCCGTCTTCAGCAAATAATAGTTCGCCACAGCGCTCTCCCCGTTTATTGATTTTCCTTCCTGCAGCCTCCAAAAGCCTAGCCCACCAACCATCCCGCTTCAACTCCCCAACACCCCGCAGTCTCCCCCGCAACTGGCCGCTCGCTCCAGTACTTCCGGGGGATGACTCTTTCGCACATTTCTATTGCCCTACCACCGCCTTTCAAGGGTACAATCACTCCAGAAATTAAGGTTGCCTCGACTCTGGAGTCCCCCAGGGCGGTTTCATAAGACTTGATGAGCCGCACGCCCCACTCTCGACGGGCCACCAGCCGGCCACTTGGCCTCTGCGTCTTGCTGTGCCTGTCCGCCTCGCCCTCTTTTCTGGCGTTGCCTTCCCGTGCGCAAGATGCACAACAGGACACCCAGCAAGCAGCCGAAGCCGCGCGCCAGGAAAAAGCACGCAAGGCAGCGCAGCAGAAAAAAGAATCCCACGTTTATACCAACGAAGATCTAAAGCAATCGCAAATTCTCACCCAGGAGGATCGCTCCCGCGTCGAAGCCCGTAAGAATAATCCCGCTCGAACGCCCGCAGCAAATCCAGTTCAGCCTTCCCTCGACGCCGAAAAGAATTCCGCTACCGAAAGCCTCGGCGAAGTTGCTCGCCGCTACCGCCGCGAAAACCTCAATAATTCCCAAGCCACCGAAGCCGTTGCCAAGCCTCAGCAACCATCACGTTTCCCCATGGATCTTTCGCAACCTTCCTTTGCCGCACCCGTGCAACCCGTCGCGCCGCGCCTTTCGCCAAATTCACCTCCGCGGCAAGGCCTGAAACTTCCGCCCCGCATCGCTCTGCCCCGCCGCGATCCATTTTCTCGTCAACATTTTTCACCCCTGCCTTCCAACGAGCGCGCTCCTCTTTCACCAAATCTCGCCGCGCCCGCGAAACCCGCACTCCCGCTCTCCGACGTAGCGCCTCACTCTCCCAGTGTCCACACCACGCGGCCAACCGCTGCGCCAAATTTGCTCCTCCCATCCAAACCGCTTCCCGCGCTGCCGTCTCCGGCACCTCGCCTCGCCCCGGTTTCTCCGGCCCGCACAACCCCCGACGCCGCCAAAGTCCATATCCAGCCCGGCGATTCTCTCTGGAAACTCGCGCGCCGCCACCTCGGCAGCGGCTCTCGCTGGGGGGAACTCCTCGCCTCCAATCCCAACATCTCCGATCCAAACCATATCCAACCTGGCACCGTGCTAGTCGTACCCGCAACCGACCTTCGTCCTCGCGTGCAGCCTCCAATCATCACCGTCCACAGCGGCGATTCTCTCTGGAAGCTCGCCGCTTCCCACTTGAGCAGTGGCGCCGCCTGGCCCTGCATCGCCCAGGCTAATCCCCAATTGCGCGACGCCAATCTCCTCCGCCCCGGCCAAATCCTCATCCTTCCCGCTTCCTGCGCGCGCCATCTCTCTCGCTGATCCACACTCGTCCCTCAAAGGGAACTTCCCGATCCGTCCTCTCATCCGACCACCAGCCTTCTCACATCCGGTATTTACCTGATGTCTTAATAGGGCGTGCGCTCGATTGATGCCCCGGTATTCTATTGCTATTTCTCTTCAGGATTCAGGTGCTCCAGGCAGTGGCCTGCGCGGTGCGCGGAATCCACTCCGGCCGGCGCCAGGGTCCGTCCGCCTCGACGATTGGAGATCGCCTACTTGATTTATCCGCGCAATCTGGAAACCTCCGTTGGCACTGTTCACCTCCAATCCGCAGGTCGACCACGCTGATGGAATCCGAATGCAAGGTGCGGATCATCTCCGAGCGGGATATCGTCGTGGCCCGTCAAAAAGGCCGCGCCCTGGCCACCAATTTGGGATTCTCTTTGGGCAACGCCACCCTGATCGCCACTGCCATTTCCGAGCTTGCGCGAAATGTCATCTCATACGCGGGGGAGGGCATGATCGCCATGAATGTTATCTATGATTCCAAACGCGAAGGTCTTCTCATCGTCGCGTCCGATGAAGGCCCCGGAATCTCCGACATCCCGCGGGCCTTGCGCGACGGCTTCTCCACTTCCGGCAGCCTCGGTATCGGTTTGCCCGGGGTGCGCCGCCTGATGGACGACTTCGCCATTGATTCCGAACCCGGCCGCGGAACGATTGTTACGGTGACAAAATGGAAACCCTAGACCATCCCCTTCTCGAATACGGTGTTGCCAATCTCGCGCTTCCCGGTGAAGGCACCTCCGGCGATATCCACGTGCTCCGCAGCCGGCCCGGCGGCCTGCTCGTCGCCGCCATTGACGGCATCGGCCACGGCGAAGAAGCCGCCGGCGCTGCGAAAACCGCCGCTTCCATTTTGGCGGACGGCGCCGATCAACCGATCATCTCGCTCGTCGAGGAATGCCATCGCTCGCTACAGTCCACCCGTGGCGTCGTTCTGAGCGTGGCTTCCATTGATCTCGCTCACGGCATGATGACCTGGCTCGGCGTCGGCAACGTCCTCGGAGCGCTAGCGCGGGTCGTCCCTCGCGGCTCGAATTTTCCGGAAATGCTTCTCCTCCGGGGCGGTGTTGTTGGCAAGCAGTTGCCTCCGCTTCAGGCCGCCGTTCTTCCTGTCTTCGAAGGAGATACTCTCTTCTTCTCCACCGACGGCATCAATGGACGTTTTGTGGAAACGGTTTCCCCGCGCGAAAACCCGCAGCGCGCCGCCGGCAGAATCCTGCAAAAGTTCCACACCGCCACGGACGACGCTCTGGTGCTGGTCGTCCGCCTCATGGGCATCCACAAATAATCGCTGTGCCGGGGATTCACGTTTCGCTTACAACTTCTTAACAATTCGATTTTTTTCGTTTGCACCATTGCTGATGCACCTAACTCCTCTTTGGAAACATCAAAATAATTGTTCCAAGCGATTCATTCTTTCCCGTTATTTGCATCCAATTTTTCGTAACGTAGGTTTCCCTCCAGCGTCAAATCTAGTAGCTCAGCGAATTGAAACTCGCCCGCGGCCAGTGCGTCTGTTTTTTCCGCAGCGTGTCCGCGGAAATTTGAAAGGAAATTACAATCTCATGAAACTCTCGAAAATCTCTCTCGCAATTCTCGGCTCCGCTCTGCTGTTCTCTTCGGCCGCTATCGCCGGAGATGCCAACAAGGGCTCGCTCCAGTTGTATGAAAAGGTCAACGTCGAAGGCAAAGCGCTCAACCCCGGCAAGTACACCGTAACCTGGGAAGGCACTGGACCGGACGTCCATGTCACCGTTTCGCAGGGCAGGCAAACCGTTGCCACCTTCCCTGCTCACCTGACCGAGCAAGCCACCCGGAACACTGAAGACGCCTACGGCTCCGCCGCCGAAACCGACGGCTCCCGCACGCTCACCGCAATTTACCCGAACGGCAAGCGCTTCTCGCTCGAAGTCGGGCAAGCTGCAGCCAGCCAAGCGTCCGGCACTCCGGCGTCCAAGTAACTCGTTCCTCTTTCGGGCGGCCTACCCTTCGCGAGTTTAGCGAAGGGTGGGTCCGCTCTTCTCTGTTCCGGCCACAGCGTCCTCTGTGCCCTCTGTGGTGAAATCCCTCTTCGCAGTTACCCGACCGCGCTCCGAACTGTGGACTGTAAACTGTCGGCTGTAAGCTGCCGTTCTGTGTTCCGACCTCGGCGCACTCTGTGTCCTCAGCGATCTCTGCGTTAAATTCCGTTCTTCGCCCGAACTCCGAGACGTTAACTGTAGACTGTAAACTGTCGACTGTAGACTGCCTTTCAAACTATCCGCACACACCGCTTCACATCCCGCGGCTCGTCCAACAACTTTTCCACTTTCTCCAAAAAATTCTCCGTATGCGGCAGCTTCGCGTGCACCTCAAACACCTTCGCATCCTTCCACCGCGAATGCAGGTAGTACAGCCGCGCATTCCGCACCGACCGGTAGCCATGCACCTCCACGCACCCCGCCTCCGCCCGCGTCGAAGTCACCACGTCCCCCAGCGCCGCCTCGAACGCGCTCTCCTTCCCATCCAGCACCAGGAACCGCCCAAATATGTAGAGTTCCATCTCAGTCCTCCAGAACTCCGCATTCTATGCCAGTCCGCCATTCTTAGCGCCGGAGGCGCGGCAGATATTAGCCCAGTGCGTAAGCGCCGGGAACCAACGCAGGAATATCCGAAGCCCCCTAGGGGCGACACATTCCTGTGGACGCGACTAGACGCGGCCGCCCGCCGTTTTGCGGATCCTTGAAACCGGGGCAGAAATCTTTATGATTACAATAACTTAATATTATACTCATGTAGTTATCTTGAATATAGAATACTCAACCTGTTACCCTACACTTATCCTGACCAGCTAGGAGAGTTCGGCAAATCTGGTATGCGCTGGAGGGCCCAATTATGGGGAAGGCCAGAAGCGCTCCCGCGCCCGTGTCCGCTGAAGCAATCATAGATGCGCTTACAAGCCAGGGGATTGCTGTCCATGGCCCATTCTGCACACACCTTGAGCGCGTTATCTTCGTGGTCGATAAGTACATCCTTCTGGAATCCGAACTCCTTGACCTGCTTGAACAAAATAAACTAAATCGAGACGGCATCCAGGAACTTGGCAAGCGTATCGAGACTCGTTCCCGCTAACGCGGGGTGGTTACTCCGGCGAGGACGTCCAGCGAAAGCCGAACGAAACTGTCGGCTTGTAGTATTCACGCTGGATGGGATGGCACTCTCCTGCGACGACGCCAGGTTTTCTTTTACACCAATTCAGCGGCGGCTTCGGCGAAGAGGCTGGTGTGCTGGTCAATGTCGGCCGGCGTGGTGTCCGGGCACATCAGAGCCATATTGTGGAATGGAGTGAGGAGAACGCCGCGGTTCAGCGCGTACAAATGCAAGAAGCGCTCCATCTCAAAATCCGACGAGGCCGCCGATTCCCCGCCATTCCGCGGAGCGCGCTGGCAGAACGTGTATTCCGCGCGCGCGCCGAGGCGCTGCACGTTCCAGGGCAGGCCATGCCTCTTGATCTCCGCGGCGACGCCATCGTTGAAGCGCACGGCGAGGGGCATCATCTTCTCGAAATTCTTCGCGGTCAGGATATTTTCCAGCGTGGCGCGCATCGCCGTCAGTGAAAGCGCGTTCCCTGCCAGCGTGCCGCCGATTCCACCGACGTCGCAATCCTCCAGGTGCATGCGCGCAGAAATGCGCTGCGCCACTTCCTCCGAGCAGCCATACGTGGCGCCGGGAATGCCGCTGCCGATCGCCTTGCCGATGACGAGCATGTCCGGCTCCAGCTTCCACTCCGCGGTGCAGCCGCCCGGCCCCGCGCAGATGGTGTGCGTCTCGTCGGCGATGAAAAGCGAGCCGTACCGCTTCACAAGTTGCTGCGCCTGCTTCCAATACTCTTGGTCCGGCAGAATGATCCCGACGTTGGTCATCGCCGGCTCGGCCAGGATACAGGCCACGTCGTTGTGCTTCAGCGCGTCTTCAAGCCCGTTCAGATCGTTGAATTCCACGACGCGTGTCGTCTCCGCGAGATCGACCGGCGGCCCGATGTTGCCCCGGCGCGGCCTCACCACGCCGTTCTCCACCGTGGCGAAGGTTTCATCCACTGTGCCGTGATAGCAATAGTGGAAGACGAGAATCTTCGCGCGCTGGGTGATTTCTCGGGCGATGCGGATGGAGAAGCGATTGGCATCGGTTGCGGTCAGTGTGAACTGCCAGTAAGGAAGTCCAAAACGCTTCTTCAAATCTTCGCCGACGAAAATGCCATCCTCGGTAGGCAGCATCAGCGTGATTCCCTCTTTCACGCGCTTCGCCACCGCTTCCGCCACAACTTCCGGCGAATGCCCGGTCATCGCGCCTGTGTCGCCAAGGCAGAGATCGACGTAGTCCTTGCCATCGGCGCAAATGAAGTGCGCGCCCTTCGCTTTCGTCACAAACACCGGAAATTCGCCCGCCCACTTTTTCATCCAGTTCATCGGAACGCCGCCCAGCAGCGATTGCTGTGCGCGCTTGTACAATTCCGCCGAACGCGGATGTTCCGCCACAAAACGCTTCGCCTCGCGTTCCTGCAGCTTCTTCAGCTTCTCTCGATCAATCGTTGTCATGTTGGTAATCGCTTGTCATTCTGAGCCCATCCGACGAGGATGGGCGAAGAATCTCATCGCAAACATCGAGCACGAACTTTACGTTGAGATCCTTCGGGGCGCAAACTGCGCGCCACTCAGGATGACAAGCAGGCGGAGTTCACCGCAGTTCGTGGATGATTTCCTTAGCCGCGTTTGCGGCGGACGCGCCGGTCAAGCCGTTTCCCGGATGCGTTCCGTTGCTGCAGAGGAAAAGCCCTTTCACGGGCGTTTGATAGCGCGCCCAATCGAGAATCGGCCGCATCGTGAAAAGCTGATCGAGCGCCAATTCTCCATGGAAAATGTGGCCGCCCGTAAATCCATAATCGGTTTCCAGATCAAGCGGAGTGATCACATGCGCCGCTTCCACCAATTTCGGCAGGTTTGGCGCGTACGCGGAAAGCGTCTTGATCACGCTGCTCGCCAGTTCGCCGCGGCGTTCTTTCCAGGTTCCGGTTTTCAGCTTGTATGGCGCGAACTGGAAATAGGCGGAAAGCACGTGCTTGCCATCCGGCGCGACCGACGGATCGAGGATTGAGGGAATCGTAACGTCCAGAACCGGCGCGGCCGAAATCTCGCCATACTTAGACGCGTCGAACGCCTTCTCCAGATAATCAATCTCATGCCCGATATGAATGCGCCCGGAAAGCGCTTCGCGGAAGCTGTCCGGCGAGACTGTATCTGAAAGCGAAGTGAAGTGCGGCAGATCGACGAGCGCGAGATGCACTTTGGCGACGCTGCCTGCGACGCGGAAGTTCTTCATGCGCATGGCGAAAACGGGATCGAGATTCGCGGGATCGAGAAGCTTGAAGAAGGTGCGCTTTGGATCCACGCCGGAAACGACGGCTTCGCAGGCAATCTCCTCGCCGTCAGTGAGAACAACGCCGGAAACGGCGCCGCCTTTGGTAAGGATCTGCTGAACTTCGGCGTTGGTGCGGATTTCGGCGCCGACATGTTGCGCGGCTTCGCCGAGGGCGCGCGAGAATTCGCCAAGCCCGCCGCGCGGGAATGCCGCTGAGCCGACAGGATGCGGATCGGCGGCGGCGCGGAGCAGCAAGAGTGCGGTGGAACCGGCGGACCATGGACCGAGATTGGCGCCGAAGATTCCGCGGGCGGCAATCGCGGCGCGCAGGAGTTCGGTGTCGAAGAACTCGGCCACGAAATCGGCGACGGCCATTGGGCCCCAGCGCAAGAGATCGAAGATGCCGGTTTTGCCGAGGCCGCGGACGGCGCGGCCGGTGGTGAGCAGATTCCAGAAATCTTCGGGGGAGGGATGATCGATGGCCGGCGGGGTGATGGAAGCGATGTGGCCGAAGACTTGGGACATTTCCTCGAGGGCCGCGGCAAATTCGGTGTATCGCGCTCCTTCCTTCACGGGGAGATGCGAAAGCGCCGCGGCGGTCTTGGCCGTGTCATTGTGAAAGAGCAAGCCGCGGCCATCGGGCGACGGAGCGAAGAGACGCGGCTCCGGCTGGATGATGTGGAGATTGAATTTTTCGAGTTGCAGGTCGCGGGCCACGTCGGAGCGGAGAGGACCGAGGGTGTGCGAGAGCGTGGAGGCTCTGAAGCCGGGATGAAATTCCTCGGTGATGGCGCCGCCGCCGAGGTGTTCGCGGCGTTCAAGGACAGTGGGCTTGAAACCGCCTTTCGCCAGATAAAATGCGGTGATGAGCGCGTTGTGACCGCCACCGATGAGAACGACTTTTTGTCCGAGGGGCATGGTCAGTTGGCCGCCTTCTTCCAGTTTTTCAGGATGACCTGGCTGGCGATCCGGCCGTTGGCGCCCATGATGCCGCCGCCGGGATGCGTGGCCGAGCCGCACAAATAGAGGTTGTCGATGGGAGTGCGGTAGTAGGCCCAGCCGGGAACGGGCCGGAGGAAGAAGAGTTGTTCGAGCGAAAGTTCACCTTGAAAAATGTTGCCCTGCGTTAAGCCGAATTCGCGTTCGAGGTCGAGCGGTGTGAGCACTTGCTTGTCAATGATGATGTTCTTGATGTTGGGCGCGTGCTCGGCGATTGTGTTGATGACGTTGTTGCCGAAGGCTTCGCGGTGATCGTCCCAGGTGCCTTGGGCGAGTTTGTAAGGCGCGTACTGGACGAAGCAGGACAGCACGTGTTTGCCCGGAGGCGCGACAGAGGGATCGGTGAGGCTGGGGATGACCATGTCCACGTAAGGGCGCTCGGAGTAGCGGCCATATTTCGCGTCATCGTAGGCGCGCTCCATGTATTCCATGCCCGGTGAAATCGAGATTGCGCCTCGGAGATGCGCGCCGACTCCGGGCAAGGCTCTGAAATTCGGGAGGGCGCTGAGGGCGATATTGACCTTGCCGGAGGAGCCGCGGAATTTGTAGCGCTTGACGCTTTCAACGAAATCGGAGGGCAGGTCTTTGGCGTCCATGAAGGAAAGGAAAGTATGGTGAGGATCGACGCTGGAGGAGATTACGTTACAGCGAATTTCTTCGCCCGATTGGAGGACTACGCCGGCGGCGCGGCCGTTTTTGTTGAGGATTTTTCCGACCGGGGCGTTGGTGCGAATTTCGACGCCCAGTTCCCGCGCGGCGGCGGCGATGGCGTTGGAGATCGCGCCGGTGCCGCCGCGGCTGAAACCCCAGGAGCGGAAGGCGCCATCGATTTCACCCATGTAGTGGTGCAGGAGAACGTAGGCGGTGCCGGGCGAGCGGATGCCGAGAAAAGTGCCGATGATGCCGGAGGCGGACATGGTGGCTTTAAGGATGTCGGTTTCAAACCACTGGTCGAGGAAGTCGGCGGCGCTCATGGTCATCAACTGAATTAAGGTGTACCGCTCGTCGGAGCTGAGTTCACGGAAACGTTGGAGCAGAAAGTGAAGCTGCTTGAGATCTTTCGGATTCAGCGTGGTCGGATCGGGCGGGATCATGGAGAGCATGGGCTTCACGAAGCGGCACATCGGCGTCATCATTTTGGAGAATTCGTCGTAGGCTTCGGCATCGAGGCGGGAGTGGCGGCGGATTTCGCGCTGGGTTTTGGCGTGATCGTTGACGCGCCAGAGATAGTCGCCATTGAGCATGGGAGAAAAAGTGCCGTCGAGCGGAAGGATTTCGAGGCCGTAGTGGGGCAGGTTCAGTTCGCGGATGATTTCCGGACGGAGCAGGGAGACTACGTAGGAACATTCGGAGAAGAGGAAGCCTGGCACGATTTCTTCGGTGACGGCGGCGCCGCCAAGGACGCCGCGGCGTTCGAGGACCAGCACTTTTTTCCCGGCTTTGGCCAGGTAGGCTGCGTTCACGAGACCGTTGTGACCGCCTCCGATGACGACCACATCGTAGGACTGCGCCATTCGTTAGGACTCCAAACGAAGAAGAGGATTTCGATGAAACTTGGAACGAAACATTCTACTGGGAGTGGGGATGGTTCACAAGGAGTTGGCGACGCCATGGTTCGAATAGCGATTCCAAGTCGCGACGTCCATGAGCCACGTGCAGGATGAGCACGTCCTCACCTCTCTCACTATAGATCACTAAAAAGTTTCCAACGGGAAAGCTTCTCAGTCCTGGGCGCAGATCTTTGTCGCGAGGACGGCCTAAAAATGGGCGAGTAGACAGCAGGAAAAGCCTTGAAGTGATGGAGTCCCAATAAGCCGGTCGGCGATTTGGGGATTGCCGCTTTCCCGAGCGACGTATTGCCAAATTTCATCAAGTTCGGCTTCGACTTGAGGGGCGAGTAGGAGCGCCATGAGACGCACCTACCGATCAGTATCAAGTCGACCACGCCCTCTGTTTTTTATTCCCTCGACGAGGTTCCGCATCGACTCCTCGGTCATTAGCATTCCTTGACCACGGCTGAGAGACACCTCAGCCTCATCAACAGCAGAGAGAATTTCACTTCGGCGGCGCTCGCGTTTCTCCCAAAGTTGCAGGGCTTCCTGCACGGCAGCCTCCGTGCTCCCGACCCGGCCGTCTTTGATGGCCTGGCGAACGAAAGCCTCCTGGTCCGGAGTTAACTCAACTTTCATGCGGGTAAGCGTGGGGGTGGAGGGAAGTTCATGTCAAGCCTGAACAGGAACGTTCCCGGGAAAGATGGGTCCTGCAAGCCAGACGATTCGCCTCTCGAATTAATTGGGTGATGTCACGCTGGCGGCTACTGGGGTGGTTTTGCCGATGGCGTCGCCGTTGACGACCAGTTCAACACGGCGATTGCGCTGGCGGCCTTCGGAGGTGTCGTTAGAGGCGACGGGCTGCGTTTTGCCGAAGCCGCGGGCGGACATTGCGCTGGGCGCGACGCCTTCTTCGGCCAGAAAATCGCGGACGGAATCGGAGCGGCGTTCAGAGAGTTGCTGATTGAAATCGTCGGTGCCAACGCTGTCGGTGTGGCCTTCGATCTGGAGTGTGAGGCCTTTGTGGGCCAGGAGAATTCCGGAAATTTTGGCCAGCTTCTCACGCGCGCCGGGTTTGAGAGTGGAGCTTCCCGTGTCGAACAGGACGTCCGACATATTGACGATGAGGCCACGTGCGGAGTCGCGAGTCTGCAGAATGGAGTTGAGCTGCTCCAGGAGTTGCGCGCGCAATTGGGCTTTTTCATTTTCAGCTTGCGCGGCGGCTTGCAAAGCTCTTTGGGTTTGGGCTTCGGCGGCGTGTTGCTGGTCGAGAGCTGTCTGACGGGCCTGCTCAGCCGCAACTTTTTGCCTAGAGGCTTCGAGCGCGGCCTGCTCCGCCTCCGCTTTTTGTTTGGCGGCTTCCTGGGCGGCCTGCTGGGCTTCGAGTTTCATGCGCTCGGCTTCGGCTTTGGCCTGCTCGGCCTGAATGCGGGCTTGATCGGATTCCTGACGGCGGCGGACTTCTGCTTCGGCATCGGCGCGAGCTTTGGCTTCGCGGTCTTCGGCAGCTTTTTTCTCCCCGGCCAGGCGGGCTTGCGCTTCTTCCTCGGCCTTTTGCTTGACGGCCATTACGCGAACTTCCTCGGCGGTTTCAACGACATCGCGAGCGGTTGATTCCACGGTCTTTTTGTCGCGCTTGGAGTGATAGGCATCTTCCGCGGCGGTCAGCTGCTGCTCGGCTTTGGCGAGTGTGGAAAGGGCGTACTTGCCGCCGCTGGCGTTGCGTGCGATGCGAACGGCGTTGCGAGCTTCGAAGAGCTCGCGCGGCGTCTTGGGATCGATGCCGAAGATGGCGTTTTCGATTTTGGTGTTGGAGGAAGAATAAACGCCGCGGCCAAGAAGTTCGTAAGTGGCGTCAATGTTTTCGACTTTGCCGCTACCCGTTGTCGGAACCGTATTTTCGAGCACTACCATGTTTCCGGGTTGGGTGACGGCGAAATAAGGCTCGGCGGTGACGATCATGCCGAAGGTCTGCATGTCGGTGACGGCCTTCACGTGGGCGGCGCCGTTTTTCGCTACGACTTCACCGAGATTTTCGGCGCGTCCCTGGGCGGAAACAGCCCAAAAGACGTAGGTGAGGTATTCCAGGCCGAATTTCGTGGCGTCGTTCAGGCCTTCGAATTTCGCTTCGATTTCCATGCGCTTGTTCTTGCTCTCGACCTTTACATCGGCGTTGGCGCCCTGCAGGAGTTCCGTGCCCTGAAGATCGACTTTTGTGAAGCCATTGGCGCGGCGATAGTTCACTGCTTTTGTGGTGCGCGCGACGTAGCCCGCGGCTGCCTGAGTGGTCGCGGGAGAGTCTGGTTTATAGATCGCGGTGGATTGGGGGGCGGACTGACTTGCCGCGATCCCGAGGAAGAGGATGCTTGCCAAACCGCGATAAACGGATTTGAGTTTCACGTGAAGCTCCATAAGTCCAGCCTGGTCAGGTTGATTTTGTGAGAGCGCCCGCCCTCCGACGGCGAGCGCCATTGCTCAGACTCTCAAGGTTAGAATCAGGCTAACAAAAACGAAGTGAATTGGGCGCGGGCCGGGAGGTGTTTCGTACAGTTAATTACTGGCCTTCCGGACAGGCGGTGTGGGGCGGCACGCGGCTTGCAGCCACTGGGAAATCGAAACTATAATCCGAAGTTCCTTTGACGAACTGAGAGCAAAGTTTCATTCGATTCACGGAGGCCTTGTGCCGGTTGGAACCGCATTTCACGAGAGAACCCTGGCGCTTTGCGAGAGCCTGAGCTATCGCGAGTGGTCGGGCTATTACACGGTCAGCGTCTATGAGATGACGCACGAACACGAATACAACGCAATCCGGAATTCAGCGGCGCTGATTGATATTTCGCCGCTGTTCAAATACCGGGTTACCGGGGCGGATGCGACGAAATTCGTGAATCGGGTGATCACCCGGGACATTAACAAGGTGACCGTGGACCAGGTGATTTACTGCTGCTGGTGCGATCCCGCGGGAAAGGTGGTGGACGACGGGACGATTACGCGGCTGGGGGAGAACGACTACCGGTGGACAGCGGCGGATCCGAGCTTGCGGTGGTTCAGCCAGAATTCACTGGGGCTGGACGTGCAGGTCGAGGATATTTCGGAAAAGGTGGCGGCGCTGGCGTTGCAGGGGCCGACTTCGGGAAAGCTGCTGCATGCCGCGGCCGAGGCGAATATCGCCGGGCTGAAATATTTCCGGGTGACTCACGGAAAGATTGCGGGGGTGCCGGTTGATATATCGCGCACGGGTTACACGGGCGATCTGGGGTATGAGATCTGGGCGCCGTGGAAGGACGCGATCAGAGTTTTTGATGAGTTGATGAATAAGGGGCGAGCGTTCGATATTCATCCGGCGGGAATGGTGGCGCTGGATATTGCTCGGATCGAGGCGGGCTTGATCCTGATTGAAGTGGACTATATTTCGAGCAAGAGATCGCTGATTGAGGAACAGCGCTATACGCCCGGGGAGATTGGGCTGGGGAAATTGGTGGACTTGAAGAAAGAGAGTTTTGTGGGACGCGAAGCGCTGGCGATCGAAGCAAAGAAGGGAGGTCCGGCGCGGCGGCTGGTGGGGCTGGAAGTGAATTGGAACGAAGTGGAAGCGCTGTACGAAAAGATCGGGATGGCGCCGCAGGTGCCCTCGACGGCTTCGCGTGTGGCGGTGCCGGTGTATCGCGAGGGGCGGCAAGTGGGGAAAGCGACTTCGACGACATGGTCGCCGACATTAAAGCGGATGATTGCGCTGGCTACCGTGGGGCGGGAGAGTGCGGCGCTGGGGACGAATTTGAGCATGGAACTGACGGTGGAGGCTTCGCGGAAAACGGTTTCGGCGAAGGTGGTGGCGTTGCCGTTTTTTAGCCCGGTGAGGAAGACGGCGGCTGCAGTTTAGCTTCTTTGCCAGGGCTGGCGCTCCCGATTCCCCAAGAAAACCCATGAGCACAGGCAGGAATGCCTGCGCCACTAATCTTTGGCGGCGAATTGGGTGGCTTTGTTGAGGAGCGCGTCCAGCGCAGCTCGGTCTAGAAACTTCCCTTTTAGAATTACAGCGTGAATTTTTTGCGTGTTGTGGATGTTTTCAAGCGGATTGCCGTCGAGGAGGACCAAGTCGGCGCGTTGGCCGGGGCTGATGGTCCCTTGTGTACTGCTGCGGTTGAGGAATTCAGCGGGTTTGGAGGTTGCAGCTTGCAGCGCTTCCAACGGCGTGAGGCCTGCCTGAACAAAATCGGCGATGCTATCGTGCAGGGCGAAGCCGGGAACGAGATTCGGGGCGGTGGAATCTGTGCCTGCCATCATCGGAATGCCCACTGCGTGCATGTCGCGCACAGCTTTCAGAGAGGCTTCCACTAGTTTTGCGCGCAACTGGAAATCGCCGGACGTTTTGTTGGCGAGACTTTCGACGCGTCCTTGTTTCCAGATTTTTTGAAGATTTTGTGGAATGTATTTCAGGCTGGGGTCGTTGGCGCGATCAGTGGCGGGTGTGAGATAGGCAAGCTCAATTAGCAGGGGAAGCGTGGGGACTTGCCAGGTGTGGTTGGCGAGGAGCTTGGCGTAGAGTTGCTGGGCCTTTTCGTAGGAGTAGGTGTCGAGGACGGCTTGTTGCCAGGCGCGCTGGCGGAGGCTGGTTTGGCGCGGAGTTTCCTTGCGTGGAGGCGGATTCAGCTGCTGTTGGCGCAATTCCGCTTCCCTGGAGGAGCAGGCCAGAAGAATTCCGGTGAGGTGCTCGATGCTGGCCTGGCCGGCGTCGGAGGCCTGAGCGGCGGAGATGGAATCGGGGACATGGCCGACGAAGCGGATGTTTTCTTTGTGGGCGGCTTCGGCGATGGCGAAATAGGCGGCGGGTTTCAGTCGCGATTGCACTTTGATGAAGTCCACGCCTGCGGATTTCAGTTTGCGCACGGCGGCATAGGCTTCGGCGGGAGTTACGACGACGATGGAGGGTTGGAAGTAGGGCGGGTTGCCGTCGAGGTAAGGGCCTGTGAAGAAGATTTGCGGGCCTGGCTGGTCACCGGATTCGATTTCCTTTTTTAATTTTTTTAGTTGGGCGACGTCGCCACCCATGTCGCGGATGGTGGTGATGCCGTTGGCGATGAGGAGCGGGAGGATGAATTCACGGCTGCCCGAGGGCTCGCCTGCGCCCATCAGGTGGATGTGCATGTCGGCCAGGCCGGGGATTAGGAACTTGCCGGTGGCGTCAATCGTTCGGGCGCCGGATGGGATTTCGAGGGAGGAGTCGGGGCCAATGGCGGAGATTTTGTCGCCATCGACGAGGATTGTGGAGTTTGGTTGTGGAGGGGCGCCCGTGGCGTCGATTATGGTTGCGTGGGCGATAGCTATGGTGGCGGGGTGGGGTTTGTGGCAGGCGGTTGCGAGAAGAAGAAAAAGCAGGGGGAGTAGGGGACCGGGACGAATGGTTAGAGGCACCCTGCTATTGTAGCGGAGTGCCGGGCGTAAAAGCGGGAGCTTCGCTCACCCACTCAAAAGGGCGCTGGCCGTTACTGGAGACGGTTGTATTTTTTTAGTACGGCGCGGAGTTGGTCGTGGGGCAGGGCGGTGACGTGGTGGCCGTCGATGCCGGTCATGGAGTCGGCGGCGATCATGGCGTTGACGATGGCTTCCTCGGTGGCTTGGACTACGGCAGCGAAGACGGGGTCGAGGGAGCCGTTCGCGAGCATTTCAACGTCGGCTACATTTTTTGTACTGGCGGCGCCAGAATTGGCGGTGGAGAAGGCGATGAAGATGTCGCCGGAGCCGTCGCCGGAAATGCTGCCTAGGCGGCCGAGGCCGAGGGTGGCGCGACGGGCGAGGCGCTTGAGTTGCGTGGAGATGAGCGGGGCGTCGGTGGCGACGACGATGATGATGGAGCCGCGCTCGGAGATTTCGGAAGGCTGGTAGGCGTAGGGATCTTCGGAGGAAATTTCGCGACCGACGGGAATCCCGGCGATGCGGAGATTCTGGCGGGAGCCGAAGTTGCACTGGACGAGGACGCCGACGGTGTAGCCGCCGTCTTTTTCAGAGAGCTTTCGCGACGATGTGCCAATGCCTCCTTTGTAGCCGCTGCAGACCATACCCGTGCCACCGCCGACGTTGCCTTCGTCAACGTGACCGGATTGGGCGAATTCGATGGCGTGGAAAGCATGCTCGGGCTTGACGTGGAAACCGTTCACGTCATTGAGCCAGCCGTCCCAGGTTTCGGCGACGACGGGGAGAGACCACCAGTAGCCGCTGGCGTCGGGCTGGCCGTGAGCGACGCGCCACTGGACGACGGCGTCGCGAACAACGCCGACGCTGTGAGTGTTGGTGATCATTACGGGGCCTTCAAGGAAGCCGGACTCTTCGACCCAGGTGGTGCCGGTCATTTCGCCGTTGCCGTTTTGCGAAAACCAGCCGGCGAAAACGGGATTCATCATGGAGTCTTTGCCCCGGGGAAGTATGGCGGTGACGCCGGTGCGGACTGGGCCTTTGCCGATGACGAGCTTGCCTTCGCCGGAGATGAGCGTGGTGTGGCCGACGAGGACTCCGGAGACGTCGGTGATGGCGTTGAAGGGGCCGGGCGTGCCGTCAAAAGGGACACCGAGATCGCGGGCGCGGGGTTTGGCGACGGGTTTTTCCTGGGCGTGCGCGGGAAGCGTTACGAGAATCAGAGAGCAGAGCGAAAGAAGAGAAGACGCAGCGCGCCGCATGGATGATCTCCGTGGAACGGATGAATTAAATTAAGGTCGAAATCAACAGTTGCTGTTAGTTCCGTGACACTTGGATTTTCAGCCTGCCCGTTTTGAGTCACCGACTCCACTTGAAGTTGCGATTCTTCGGGCATCCTTGCCGGATGCCTTCAGAATGACAAGTTTACATTGATTGCAGCGTGTTGCAGTCAAGCGGGAAAGACTTTGCCCAGGGCGTATTGTAAAGCATCAGCGATGAGTTGGCACTCCTCGGGAGTGACGATGAAAGGTGGGGCGAGAAGGACGTGGTCGCCGCGGGAGCCGTCGACGGTGCCTTGGGAGGGATAGGTGAGGACGTTTTTTTCAAGGGCGGCATGGCGAATTTTCTCGGCGATGGAGGAATCTTTTTGGAAGGGGTCGCGGGTGGATTTGTCTTGGACGAATTCAACAGCTTGCAGGAGGCCGAGGCCGCGCACCTGGCCGACATGGGGATGGGACTCGAGAGGAGAGAGCGCTTTGTGGAGCGCTTCGCCGGCGGGCGTTACGCGATCGAAAAGTTTGTGGGTCTCGAGGTAGTCGAAGACGGCGTTGCCGGCAGCAGTTGAAACGGGATGCGATTGATAGGTGAAGCCGTGCATGAAGGCGGCTGTGCCCTTTTCGAAGGCATCCACGATGCGGGGAGCGACGAGGACTGCGCCGAGCGGAGCGTAGCCGCTCGCGATTCCCTTTCCGGTGAGGATGATGTCGGGCTCGAGGCCCCAGTGCTGGCTGGCGAACGGTTTGCCGGTGCGGCCCATACCGGACATGACTTCGTCGGCGATGAGGAGGACGCCGTGACGGCGGCAGACCTCGGCGATGCGCGCGGTGTAGCCGTCGACGGCGGGTACGGCGCCGAGAGTGGCGCCGACGACAGGTTCGAAGATGAAGGCGGCTACAGCGGAAGCGTCGCTCGAGCGGAGAAAAACGTCGAGGTCGTCGGCGCAGGCGAGATTGCATTCGGGATACGTTTTGCCGAACGGGCAGTGGTAGCAGAAGCATGGGGCGACGTGGCCCCATTCGGGGATCAGGGGGGCGTAGGGGGCGCGCCGGCCGACGTTGCCGCTGACAGACATGGCGCCGAGGGTGCTGCCGTGGTAGCTCTGTTTGCGGGAAACGACGCGATAGCGCGAAGGCTGCTTGGTTTCCAGAAAATACTGGCGCGCGAGCTTGATGGCGGTTTCGGTGGCTTCGGAGCCGCCGGAGGTGAAGTAGACGCGGCCGCCGTTTTGAAAATTGCGCGGGGCGATGGAGAGAACGCGGGCGGCCAACTTTTCGGCGGATTCGGAATGGAATTGCGTGGTGTGGGCGAAGGCGATGCGACCCGATTGTTCGGCCATGGCGCTGCCGATTTCGCGAACCCCGTGGCCGATGCTGACGACAGCCGCCTGGCCGGAGGCGTCGAGGTATCGGCGGCCATCGGCGGCGACAATCCAGCAGCCTTCACCGCGCACGGCGACGGGATAATCTTTGCGAAGATTGCGGGAAAAAAGAGAGGAGGAGCCGAAGGTGGTGCTCATCCGAAAATTGTAGCAGAAGCGGCGAAGCCAAGAGTTATTGCGCGTAGAGGGAGAACAGCGCCAAGTTGGACGGGAATGGCGAGGGGGTGGGATACTCTTTCGCAGGCTTGGAGGATGGACCTTGATATCGAAATTATATGCGCGGATTGGGGTGGTTTTGGCGATGGTGGGCGTTTTCGGATTGCACGGTGCGACGGCGCAAACGGCGGAAGATCCCGCCAGGATCGATGTGGATCTGAGAGACGCGGCGAAATATGTTTTTCACGCGAAGTTGTCGCTGCCGGTGAAGCCGGGGCCGATGACCCTGGTTTATCCGAAATGGATACCGGGGGATCACTCACCAGTGGGTCCGGTGTTTGATTTGACGGGATTGAAGATCAGCACGGGCGGGAAGGAAGTGGCGTGGAAACGCGACGACGTGGACATGTTCGCGTTTCATATCGAGGTTCCCGGCGGGGCGGACAGGCTGGAGATCAAGCTGGATTATTTGTCGCCGGCGGAGGCTACGGGTACACGAGAGCATCCAGCGGCTACGGCGCAGCTTGCGGTTTTGAACTGGTATCTGGTGATGCTGTATCCGCAGGGGGCGAGGTCGGATGACATTATGTATGTGGCGAGTTTGCGACTGCCGGCGGGTTGGAAATATGGGACGGCGCTGCCGGTATCCAAGGAGGCGGCGGGAGAAATTGAGTTTGCGCCGGCTTCGTTGACAACCGTAATGGATTCACCGGTGATTGCGGGGGCATTTTTCAAGGACATTGATTTGTCGCCTGGGCAGAAGCCCCAGCACACGCTGCACATCGCGGCGGATGGGCCGGCGGCGCTCGAAGCGGGCGCGGCGGAGGTGCAACACCAGCGGCAATTGATTGCAGAGGACCTGGCGCTTTTTGGGGCGCGGCATTACCGGCGTTATGACTTTTTGCTGGCGCTTTCAGACCGGATGCCGCCGGATGGCGTGGAGCATCACGAATCGAGCGACAACCGAACGCCGGAGGCATTGTTTCTGGATCCGGATGTGCGCGAAACGCAGATGGATTTGTTGGCACACGAGTACACGCATTCCTGGAATGGGAAATACCGGCGCCCGGCAGGGCTGGCGACACCGGATTACCAGGCGCCAATGAAGGGCGAGCTGCTTTGGGTATATGAGGGATTGACGCAATACTACGGGCAGATTCTTTCGGCGCGCGCCGGATTCTGGACTCCGGAAAAGTTCCGGGAGCAACTGGCGGCGACGGCGGCCTATTTGAACGACCGGCCGGGACGGACGTGGCGCGACTTGCAGGATACGGCGATTGCAGCGCAGTTGCTCTACAGCGCCCCGCCGGCCGGAGCATCGTGGCGGCGCGGGGTGGATTACTACGACGAGAGCACGTTGATCTGGCTGGAGGCGGACACGATTATCCGGCGCGAGAGCAAGGGCAAGAAATCGCTGGACGATTTTTGCAGGAGATTTCATGGCGGGGACAACACCGGGCCGAAGCTGGTGACGTATACGTTTGAGGATGTGGTAACCGGTATGAATGACGTTGCGGCTTACGATTGGCAGAGTTTTTTTGAGGAGAGATTGAAATCGCACGGGCCGGGCGCGCCACTCAAAGGGATTGAGTATAGCGGCTGGAAACTGGTGTTCAACGAGACGCCGAATGAACATCAGCGGGCGGAAGAGGCTGCGGATTTCATTGTGGACGTGCAGTCTTCGATCGGAGTCGAGGTGCACGCGCCGGGCGGGCCGGATGGCGGACAGATCCTGGACGTGATTCCGGGATCGCCGGCGGATCGGGCGGGGTTGGCGCCGGGAATGCAGTTGGTGGCGGTCGACGGTCGGAAGTGGTCGCCTGACATTCTGCGGGATGCGATCCGGCGGGCGAAGGACGGGAAGGGGCCGATGGAACTTCTGGCGGAGAATGGGGATTACTTCAGGATGTATCGGATCGACTACCACGGCGGCGAGAGGTATCCACATCTGGAAGCAATTTCAGGGAAGACAGATGTGCTGACGGAAATTGTGAAGATGAAGGCCGCGCCGGTGGCGGCGCCCGCAAAATAATTTTTAGGTAATTCCCGTTGACAGATAGCCCGCACGGACTGGTGCGTACGATCGGCCGCTGGAGCTTGACGGCTCTGATGGTGAATTCGATTGTAGGCGTGAGTATTTTCAAGCTGCCGGCGGACCTGGCGCGGAATCTGGGCGGCTGGAGCCCGCTCAGTTGCGTGGCAGCGGGCGCGGGAATTCTGGTGATTGCCGGATGCATTGCTGAAGTTTCTTCGCGCTATGAAGAGACGGGTGGGCTTTATTTGTATGCCCGGGACGCGCTAGGGCGATTTGCAGGATTGCTGGTGGCGTGGATGACATGGTTGACGCGCATCGCAGCGCCGGCCGCGGCGGCGAATCTGGTCTGGACGTACAGCGCAAAGTTTTTCCCGCGGCTGGAGAGCGGGCCGGGAAAATTCATTGTTCTCTTCCTGTTGATCGGGCATCTGGCGCTTTTCAATTATTTCGGGGTGAAGACAGGCAAGCATTTGAGTAATTTCTTTACGACAGTGAAGGTCGGCTTCTTGCTCGCGTTTGTGTTTGCAGGATGTTGGGCGCTGCTGGCGCGGCCGGATTTGCGCGTGTCATTTACGCTGCCGGTGGTTTCTGCCAAGACTTGGTTTCTGACGATGCTGCTGCTCGTTTATGCGTACGGGGGATTTGAAGGGGCGTTGTTTGTCGGTGGCGAATCGACGAATCCGAAGCGTGATACGCCGATTGCACTGCTGCTGGCGCTGGGTATGGTGTGCTTGATTTACACGGCTGTGCAATATGTGACAATCGCTACGCTGCCGGGTGCGGGGATGTCAACGCGGCCGCTTGCGGACGCGGCGCAGCGATTTGTGGGAGCGCGGGGCGCGGCGGCGATCGCGATGGCTGCGTTGATTTCCGGATACGGATATCTGACTGCGAACATGTTGCACGCGCCGCGTTTAACATATGCGCTGGCGCAGCAAGGCGATTTCCCGGCGTTTCTGGGCATTGTGCATCCGAAATACCGCACGCCCTACGCTTCGATTCTGGTTTATGCGGCGCTGGTTTTTCTCTTCGCGCTGATCGGGAACTTCCAGTGGAATGCATTGCTTTCAGCGGCTTCGCGGCTGTCGGTATACGGCGCGATGGCGCTGGCGGTGCCGGTTTTGCGGAACAGGAACGATGGGAAAGCTAAGTTTTTGCTGCCGGCCCCGTATCTTTTTGCGGGATTGGGGATTTTGTTTTCCCTGGTGCTGGCAACACGGATGGGGCGAAGCGAGTTTGTCGTGATCGGAATGACTTCGGTGATTGCGCTGGTGAACTGGGCCGTGGTGAGGAGGTAGGACTTTGACGATGACGCGGACGGGTGAGGCGTTCATGCCCGCGGATGATTATGGCCGGGGGATGCGGCCGTTTTCTGTGAATCTGCTGGTGCGGGATATGCGGCCTTCGCTGGCGTTTTACGAGCGGGTGCTTGGTGCGACGGTACGATACGCGGATGACGATTTTGCCGTGCTGAAGCTGCTGGATTTCGAGTTTATGTTGCACGCAGATCATGCTTATGACCACCATCCGTTATATGAGCGTTTGAAGAGTCCGGGAGTTCGCGGGACTGGGGCGGAGTTGCGGGTGTTTGGGATAGATCCGGATTCGTTGGAGAGGCGGGCACGAGAGGCCGGGACAACAATTATTCAGACCACACGGAATTTTCCTCATGGGTGGCGGGATGTGATGCTGGCGGATCCGGACGGATATATTTGGGCGGTGGGGGTGCCGACAGCTAAAGGGACGTGAGAAACGAAGTGAGCGGGATAGCGAACCGGATAGTTGCGGGGTGTGGTGGGTAATGGGATCATGCGATGTTTTGCAGGAGATTTTCGGCGGGAGCCTAAAAGCCGCGGAAAACCGTCAAAAGCATTTCTTCAGGGGTTAAAGCCCGTATTTTCAGAGGCTAGCACCGGGGCTAAAGCGCCGGTTTCCTGAAGAGAGCAGAAGAATGGCCCGCCTCAGAAGGCGGGCCCGACAGAAGAGAGATAGAATTTGGCTTCGAGTCGACGCGATTAAGGAGAGACGATGAATTTGTTGAGAGCAGGGTGGGCAGTGGCGGGGACGCTGATGGTGGGCGGTTCGCTGAATGCTCAGGGAACGAAGCATCCGATTGGGTTTGAGGACATGATGAAGCTGCATCGCGTTTCGGCGCCGCAGGTTTCGGCGGATGGGAAGTGGGTGGCATTTGCCGTAGCCACGCCGGACATGGAAGCGAACCGGAACGCGAGCAACGTGTGGATCGTGAGCTCGGCGGGCGGCGAAGCGATGCAGGTTACGCAGAGCGGCCATGACAGCTCTCCGGCCTGGTCGCCGGACGGAAAGACCTTGGCATTTCTGTCTTCACGCGACGGAAATTCGCAGGTGTACCTGCTTTCGATGGACGGCGGAGAAGCGAAGAAGTTGACAACGCTTCTGACGGGCGCGGACCTGTTTCAGTGGGCGCCGGATGGGAAGACGATTGCGTTTACCTCGGCGGTGTATTTGGACTGCAGGGACGACGCATGCAACAGCAAGCGGGATGAAGAGAAAGAAAAGAGCAAGGTGAAGGCACGGATTTACGATCACTTGTTGTTTCGGCATTGGGATCACTGGAGCGAGGGCAAGCGCAGCCACTTGTTTGTGATGCCGGTGGACGGGAGTGCCTCGGGGCGGGATCTGACGCCGACGGCGGACTACGACATTCCTCCGGATGAGCGGGGCGAGACGAGCGATTTCGCGTTTTCGCCGGACAGCAAGGAGATTTGCTACACGGCGGTACCGGATAAAGTGGAAGCGATCAGCACGAACGGTGAATTGTTTGTGGTGCCGGTGGCGGGCGGGGAGCCGAAAAAGATTACGGCGAATCCGGGATTTGACGGGAATCCGGTGTATTCGCCGGACGGACAGTCCATTGCCTATCACGCGCAACTGACGGGGGGATATGAAGCGGATCGCTGGCGAGTGATGCTGTACGACCGGAAGAGCGGAAAGATTGAGAATCTTTCAGAAGGGTTCGACCGGAGTGCGACAAATCTTTCCTGGTCTCCCGACAGCAAGACGATTTATTTCCTGGCGGAGAATGAAACGCTGCAGCCGGTGTATGCGATGGGGGCGCGCGCGGGAGCGACGCCGAAGAAGGTGCTGGATGGATTTAACAGCGCCTACTCATTCAGCGCGGACGGCAAGACCTTGTTGGTGGAGCGGACGAGCTTGACGACGCCGGGCGAGCTGTTTGCGGCGGCGGGAGATGGAAGCGGTTTGAAGCAGTTGACACATCAGAACGATGCAATTCTGGCGGCGCTGGAAATGAATTCGCCCGAGAAATTCTGGTTTGAAGGTGCAGAGGGAACGAAGGTGGAAGCGATGCTGCTGAAGCCGCCACAATTCGCCGCAGGAAGGAAATATCCGATGCTGGTGCTGCTGCACGGTGGGCCGCAGACGATGTGGTCGGACGCGTGGGGTTACCGGTGGAACGCGGAAGTATTTTCGGCGGCGGGGTATGTGACGCTGATGATCAACCGGCGCGGTTCGACGGGATACGGGCAGAAATTCACGGATGAGATCACAAACGACTGGGGCGGGCGCGCGTATGGGGACGTGATGAAAGGGATTGATGCGGCGATTGCGAAATATCCGTTTATTGATAAGACCAAATTGGCGGCCGCGGGCGGGTCTTACGGCGGGTACTTGGCGGACTGGCTTGCGACGCACACGGACCGGTTCAAGGCGATCGTCAGCCACGCGGGGGTGTACGACAAAGTTTCGATGTATGCGACGGAAGAGCTTTGGTTCGAGGAACACGACATGCAGGGGACGCCGTGGACCGCACCGGAGAATTACAAGAAGTGGTCACCTTCGACCTACGCGGGGGAACTGGGGAAATACAAGACGCCTACGCTGGTGGTTTGCGGGGAAAAAGATTACCGGGTGCCGTACACGCAATCGCTGGAGTTTTTTAATGCGCTGCAGCGGCAGGGCGTGCCGTCGAAGATTATGATTTTCCCGGATGAAGGGCACTGGGTGCTGAAACCGCAAAATGCGCAGATTTGGTATAAGACATTTTTGGATTGGGTGGGGATGTACGTGAAGTAGCGGCTGAGCTTGGCCCGAGAGTTCCGTCACGAGGCTTACGGTCACAAGCGGTGGCTCAGGCGCCCGTCTCGGAAGGCGGCCGCTACAACGGCAAGAGGTGTGTCTGCGGATCACGTTTCGGCGAGTTTGCGGAGGGTGCGGCGGAGGAAGTGGAAGAGGTGGTAGAGCAGGTAGAGCGAAATCGCGAAGAGCACCGCGACGACGATGATGGCTACCGCGGGATGCGCGGTCGCGAACCAGGTCAGCCAGACGGCCAGAACGTCTTCCCCAAAACTTAATGCCCAATTGCTGAGCGGCTCCGGCGAGATGTTGGCGGCGGCGCGGGCGCTGGCTTTTGTGCCGTGCGAGGTGAGCGCGATGCCGCCGGCGACGAGGGCCGCGGCCCAGCGCCAGGGCTCAGGAGCGGCTGCGGTGGCGCTGAATGCGAGCAGAGCCGCCGCGGGGGGCCGGATAAATGTGTGGATGGCTTGCCAGACGGAATCGATGTAGGGAACCTTGTCGGCGAGAAATTCCATGATGTAGAGAACACCGGCGATGGCGAGGACGAGAGGATGGGCGAGAACCTGAAGATGTACGGGGAGCTGGATGATGCCGAAGCGCTGGAGGAGGCCGAGAGTGGCGACGGTGGCGTAGAGGTTGAGGCCGGAGGCAAAACCGGCTCCGAGGACGAGACTGAGGGTTTCGAGGGGGCTCATGGCTGTAATAAGAGTGACTTTGGAAATCGCCGGTAAATCTCAAAGTACCACGAAACTGTCTGGACGTGGGAAAGCGTGAAATGTCTTCGGGCAAAGGTTGGGCCGGGTGGATTAGACTGTTCAGGCACTTCTGGCCACAACGGGTACCTTGAAAGCACCGATGGGTAATACTGAGCAAAGCTTGATTGAGTTTCATGGGGTTTCCTGGCGTGCGAATGAAGGCTTCGCGGCGGAAATTATTGCCGACGTTTCGCTGGAGGTGCCACGCGGAGAAACGCTGGTGCTGCTGGGGCGGAGCGGGAGCGGGAAGACGACGCTACTGAAATTGATTAATGGAATGCATTGGCCGTCGAACGGCGAAGTGCGGGTGGCGGGACGCGCGACGCGGGAGTGGGACGCGATTCGATTGCGACGCGGAATCGGGTACGTGATTCAGGAGGCAGGGCTGTTTCCGCACTTTACGGTGGCGGAAAATGTGGCGCTTGTGCCGGGGCTGGAAAATTGGCCGAAGGAGAAGATTGCGGCGCGAGTGAAGGAGATGTTGCAACTTGTCGGGCTGGAGCCGGCGGAATTTGCCGGGCGGCGGCCGAGAGAGCTTTCTGGCGGGCAGCGGCAGAGGGTGGGAGTGGCGCGGGCGCTCGCAGCGGACCCGCCGATTCTGCTGATGGACGAACCATTTGGGGCACTGGATCCGGTGACGCGGGCGGAATTGCAGCGGGAGTTTAAGGCGCTTGCGGAGCGGCTGGAGAAGACGATCGTATTTGTGACGCATGATTTGAGGGAGGCGCTGCTGCTGGCTTCGCACATCATTTTGCTGGAAAAGGGACGGTTGGTGGCGAGCGCAGGGCCGGAGGAATTTTTGCGGCTGCGGCATCCAGAAGTGCTGGCGTTTGCGGCTTCTTTGGATGCGACGGGAGGGGCCGCATGACGGGGCTGTGGAGTTTTATGGTGGAGCACCAGTCTGAAATTCTGAGTGCGACACTGGAGCATGTCGAACTTGTGTGCATCGCAATGGCGGCTGCGATATTGATCGGCGTGCCGCTGGGGATGTTGATCGTACGGCGGGCGAAACTGCGCGCGCTGGCGCTGGGGATTGCGGGAATATTTCAGACAATACCAAGTTTGGCGCTGTTTGGATTTTTGATTCCGATCCCGTTTATTGGAGGCATCGGAAAGCGCACCGCTATTGTGGCGCTGACGCTGTATGCGCTGCTGCCGATCCTGCGGAATACGTATGTCGGGTTGACGGAGATCGATCCGGCTGTGCTGGAGTCGGCCGAGGCGATGGGGATGACGCAGGCGCAAATTCTGTTCCGGGTCCGATTTCCGTTGGGGCTGGCGGTGATTCTGGCGGGGGTGCGCACGGCTACGATCATCACGATCGGCGTTGCTACGATTGCCGCGGCGATTGGAGCCGGCGGGCTAGGCACGTTTATTTTTCGCGGTGTGGCGCTGGTGAACGATTCCCTGCTGCTTGCGGGCGCCATCCCGGCGGCGCTGCTGGCGATCCTGGCGGACTATCTACTGGGGAGATTGGAGCGGTGGCTGCGCGTGTCCTAGAGCACGGGCGCGTTCAGGCGAATCCTTATTTTCCATGCAGACTTCCCTTCCCCGATCGATGAACCTCTTGCTGTGCATCACCCTGATACTGCTGGGCGGCTGCAACCAGAAGCGGCCTGAGAAAATTATTGTTGGATCTAAATTCTTCACAGAACAGGTTGTGCTTGCGGAACTGTTGGCGCAGCACATCGAGGCGCGGACGGGAATCCGCGTTGAGCGGAAGACCAATCTTGGCGGAACGCTGCTGGTGCAGAAGGCGATGCTGGCGGGAGATCTGGATTTATATATCGAGTATACGGGAACGGCGCTGACCGCGGTGCTGAGTGAAACGCCGCAAGGTGATTCGAAGCGCGTTTACGAGGAAGTGAAAAAGGAATACGCGGAACGGTTTGGACTTGAGGTGACCGAGCCGCTGGGATTTGAGAACACGTTTGCGATGGTGATTCGCGGGGAGGACGCGAAGAAATTCAATTTGCAGAAACTTTCAGACATTCCGGCGATGGCGCCGAACTGGAGAGCGGGCGTGGGCTATGAGTTTCTGGAACGCCCGGATGGGTTCAACGGATTGTGCGATCGGTACGGTCTGAAGTTTGGGGAGAAACCCCGGGTGATGGATTTGGGCCTGATTTACCGCGCACTGGTGGATCATCAAGTGGATGTGGTTGCGGGGAATTCGACTGACGGTTTGATCAGCGCGCTTGGGCTGGTGGCGCTCGAGGACGACCGGCATTATTTTCCGCCGTACGATGCGGTGCCGGTTGTTCGGAAGGCGACGCTGGAGGACTTTCCCGAGTTGCGGGGAGCACTTGCGGAACTGGCGGGCAAAGTTTCCGCTTTGGATATCCGGCAGATGAATTATGCAGTGGAAGGATTGCACCGGGAACCAGCCGCGGTGGTGAGCGAATTTCGAAAGGCGAAAGGTCTGTAGGACTTCCGTGATAGCTAGAATTCAGGTAGGAGCAGGGTTCGCTCCGGGGCTGAAGCCCGGTCTTAGGCCTTCAAACGCCGGAGCTAAAGCTCCAACACCTGTCTACTGTGCGATCCAGAGATTTTCGGCAAAACCCCAGGAGTGATCCATCCATTGCGCCTCGGGGCGAAATCCCGCGTGCCGGGCCAGGCTGATGAGTTCGTCTTGCGAATACTTGTGGGAGCTTTCCGTCCAGATCGTTTCATCCTTTTCGAAGTGAATGGAGATTGATGCTTCCGGGACGGCGACTTTTTGCCGGGAGCGGGAGCGGAGGTGCATTTCAACGCTGCGTGTTCGTTCGTTGAAGACGGCCAGGTGCTCGAACTGCTGCAGCTGGAAGTCGGCGCCGAGTTCGCGATTGATGCGGGCGAGAAGATTGAGATTGAAGGCGGCGGTGACACCGATTGGGTCGTCGTAAGCGGATATCAATGTTTGTCTGGGCTTGAGCATATCCGTGCCGAGGAGCAGCGAATCGCCGGCCTGGAGCATCTGGCGCAAATTGCAAAGAAAGTCGGAGCCGGCGGAGCCATCGAAATTGCCGATGGTACTGCCGAGGAAGAGGACGAGCAGATGTTCACCCGGGGAGCGGCGGGCGGCGACTTCACGCAGGCCGTCGAGATATTCGCGCTCGAAGCCGACGATGCTGATGCTATTGATGTCCCGGAGTTCACGGCGAAGAACAGCGAGCGCAGAGGGTGAAATTTCAATGGGGTGATACCAGGTGGATTGCCAGCGGGAGAGGGCTTCAAGGAGCAAGCGCGTTTTGCGGCCCGTGCCACTGCCGAGTTCGGCAACGACGACGGGGCGAGGAAGCTGGTCGACGATTTCCCTGGCATGCAGCTGAAGCAGGTGTTCTTCGGTCCGCGTGAGGCCGTATTCAGGAAGGGCGCAGATGACTTCGAAGAGCGCGGAACCGACCGAATCGTAGAGATACTTCGAGGGCAGTTCCTTTTGTCCCGGCTTGGCGAGTCCCGCAGACACTTCGAGCGCAAATTGGCTGAGAAGCGCCGCGGGGGTAAGTTTTGCCGTCCTGGCAACTTTGTCCATTTAGAATCTCATTCGCTAACGCAGCGGAATCCGGCGTAGGCGTATTGATAGTGCGGCTGAAACCAGTTGCGGAAGGAGCGGCGCAGGAAGGAGGGTGCGCTGCGAGCCGAGCCTCCCTTGATTACGTAATGCTTGCCATCGAAGAAATTCGCGGAGTAGCCCGGATAGAAGGCGAAGGCCTGGAAGCCGGGGAACGGCGCGAAAGGCGTCGCAGTCCACTCCCAGCCGTTGCCGAGCTGGCCGACTACGCCGAATTCACTTTTGTTGGATGGGGATGCGTTGACGGGAGCGGGATCCCAGCGGCGGAAATCGAAATTGCCCGGATTGGAGCTGGGGGCATCGGCACCCCAGGGATAAGGCTGCTCCGTGCCCTGAGGAGTGCCGTAGGCGGCACGATGCCACTGGGCTTCGGTGGGCAAGGATTTTTTGGCCCAGCGCGCGTAGGCGCTGGCCTCGGCATGGCTGACGTAGACAGGCCAGTTTGCAGGAAATGGAAGTTCTTCAAACATGCCGCGGAAGGACCGGACGGAACCCGCTTGATTCCAGAATGCCGGGTGGGAAATGGATTGGCGTTCTTTCCACTGCCAGTCTTCCGAAGGCCAAAATTGCGGATTGCGGTACCCGCCGTCTTCGATGAAGCGAAGAAACTCCGCGTTGGTGACCATGAATTTGTCGATGCGGAAGCGACGGACGTTGATCGTGAAAGATTCAAATTCGTTGTCCCAACCGAATGGGACGGAGGGACCGCGCGAAAGGCCTAGAGTCGCCTGCCCGGCGGGTATTTCGAGCATTTCGTTCTCAACCGGGGGAGAGAATAACGGGTCCTGGGATTGTGGATGTTTTCGGGAATAGGGGAGGCGGTGAAACATGTAGGCGAGAGTTTCCGCGTGCATCATTCGGTGTTCGTAGGCGGCGCGCAAGAGCGTTTCGGGAGAGAAGCCGTCCGCTTTGGCGGCGAGGGGGAAATAGCCCGCGTCGAGCGCGTCATCGATCAAATTGCGGAGAGTTTGCACATAATTGCGGACTTCGGAAAGAGAGGGCCAATCGCCGGGCTGGTCGGTGGGCAGACCACCGTCGACAGGGTCGATGCCAAAAGCGAAAAGCTGGTCGAGCGCAGCCGTGCGCGATTCCAGGGAAAACAGGTGGGTGCGATAAAGATTCCAGTCGAAGGCCTCAAGATGGCCGATGTAGAAAATAATGCGATGGCGTTCGAGGATGGGCCGTTCATAGAGAGAATCTTCTCGAACAATCTCAAACAGGCGATCTGAGCTGGCGCGTGCTTGCAAAACGGCGTTGCGGAGTTGATCAATCGCGGTCAGTTTGCTCTGCGTTGCCATGGTTCATGCCTCGGTCAAGGTCGGGATTCTCTCACCCAGAATCAGATGCGCGAGAACGCACTTTTGGCAGATAGTATTGCACTGAAATTGTGCTTGTGCTGCAGGCATGGAGTCTCCCGGTGAGGGCGGGGAGGGATTGGAGAAAGAGACAATAGCATCGCTGGGAGACAATAACAAGAAAAGTCTGGGAATTCCAAGAGAAGCGGATGCCGTAGGCCGGCACGGCAAATGGCGAATCAGGATTCGGCCGGGACTGGATCTGCTGTGACAAGCGCGGCGCGTTGCGGCTTTGCGAACAGCGCAGCCACCAGGCCACAAGCGGCCGCGAACGACAGCCACAGGCCAGGAATCGCGCGATTGCCGGAGATGTGAATCAGGTAGGTGCTGAGCGCGGGCGTGAATCCGCCGAAGACGGCTGTCGCCAGGCTGTAGGCCAGGGCGAAGCCGGAGGTTCGCACTTCGACAGGCATGATTTCTGTGAGGAATACGACCATCGCCCCGTTGTAGCTGCCATAGATGAAAGAAAGCCAGAGTTCGACGGTGAGCAAACGGGCGAAAGAGGGATCGCGAACGAGCCAGAGCATGCCCGGATAAGCGGTGAAGAGCATCAACAGCGTGCAGCCGAACAGGAGAGGACGGCGGCCGATTCTGTCGGAGAGCGCGCCCATGATGGGAAGCCAGAAGAGGTTGGAGGCGCCGACACAAAGCGTGACGATGAGGCTATCGGCGCTGGAAAGATGCAGAACGGAACTGCCGAAGGTGGGCGTGTAGGCGGTGATCATGTAGAACGAAACGGTGGTCATGGTCACCATCAGCGTGCCGATGAGGACGATGGGCCAATTGTTTGCCAAGGAGCGGAGAATCTCCGAAGTGCCCGGGTGGTGCTTGCGAGCCACGAATTCATCCGTTTCCTGGAGAGATTTTCGCAGCCGGAAGAGGAACGGAACGATGACGCAGCCGAGAAGGAGAGGAACGCGCCAGCCCCACTGCTCCATTTTCTCGGGGGGAAGAATGGAGTTGAGGATGACGCCTACGGAAGCGGCGAACATGACGGCGATTTGCTGGCTGCCGGACTGCCAGCTCACATAGAATCCTTTGTGGCCGGGAGTGGCGATTTCGGAAAGGTAGACGGAGACGCCGCCAAGTTCCATGCCAGCGGAAAAACCCTGCAGCAGGCGGCCAACGACGACGAGCAGTGGTGCGAGCAGGCCGATAGTAGCGTAGCCGGGCATGAAGGCGATGGAGAAGATGCCGACAGACATCAGGCTCAGAGTGAGCAGCAGGCCGGAACGTCGGCCGTGGCGATCGGTGTAGGCGCCGAGGACGAGGGCGCCCAGCGGACGCATGAGAAAGCCTGCGCCAAAGGTCATGAGGGAAAGCATGAGGGAGCCGAAGGCGCTGTTGCTGGGGAAGAAGGCTTTCCCGATGGTGGCGGCGTAATAGCCGAACACCATGAAGTCGTACATCTCCAGGAAATTTCCGCTGGAGACGCGGACAACGGACCAGATTTTGGCTTTACGTTCCGCGGAAGTGATCATTTGGGCCTGTTGGAAGCGATCGTTCACGTTTGAGTCTCGGCGCCTGAAAAGGATGCTCACAGAAAAAGAATGCCGGTCGACGCAGATTCCCGTTGCGCCCCTTTGATGGAAGTGGAGATCTGGGCGGACGAGACTGGCTCATAATGAGCCAGTCTCGTCCGAAGCGGAATTTCGGAATCACCAGACCAGTTTGAGACCGAACTGGATCTGGCGGGAAGTTGTGGATGTCTGGTTCAAGGCAGTCGAGAGCGGGCTTCCGTTAAAGTCGAACGCGGAGTTGTTTTGACCAAAGGTGTTCAGGAAGCCCGGAGACAGGAAGTTGGTATGGTTGAGCACGTTGAAGAACTCCGCCCGGAACTGGACATTGAAGGTCTCGGAGATCATGGTGACGGGGAAGTTTTTGAACACGGAGAAGTCAACCGTGGTTAGCCCGGGGCCGTAGAATTTGTTGCGGCCGGAATTACCAAGGACGTTGGAACAATACTGCTGGCCAGCAGGTGCCGCGACAGGGGCATTTGGATAGGAGAGCGGGGCGCACCCAAACGGATTTGCGGCTGTGGCTAAAGGAAGCGAGGCCGGCGCAGTCGGGGGCGTGAAGCATGCGGTGTTCAGATAGTTGACGCCTCCCTGGATCGCCTTGCAACCGGGGAGGAGAGTCGCATAATTCATAGAGAAGTCACCGTTGAAACCGGTGCCCAGCGGATCGTTGCCGTCTCCCACGGTTACTGTGAATGGTGCGCCGGTGGAGGCAGTGATAATGGTGCCGATCTGCCAGCCCCCCGCGACATATCCTTCCCAACCCGTTTTTGGTCCGGGAACATCCCAAATGACGGTGCCGGTGAACGTCTGGCGGATATCGAAGTCGCAAGCCCCGACTCTTTCGCTCTTTAGGAGGAGGAGCGGGACGGCGATCGAATTGAGATAAGTGTCGCCGGTGACGGGAGCCGAACTGGTGTCACGGCACTTTCCGAAGGTGTAAGAAGCCTGGCCCTGGACGCCGTGAGACGAGGCCTTTTTGAGTTGAGTCTGGAAGGCGCTGTAGGAGGCCGCACCGTCAAACAGAACCGGGCGAATCCCCGCGCCGCCGCCCCAGTTGGAATCGATCCGGGTTCCAGTCTGGTTGTTCGAGCAGTTATTCTTTGCCGTATACGCGGGCGTAACCAGCGAAGGGTTGCAAGGGAACACAAAACCAACGCCGCTCAGAAAACTGGGCTGGACGAGGTTGACATCGTCGGCGGCCACCGAGAGATGGACGGAGCGTGAACCTACGTAACCGACGAGCGCCGTCCAGCCATTGGCGATTTCGTGCTGAATATTGAGGTTCCAGTTCAATACGTCGGCGCGGTGCGGATCGGGATCAATCATGCGATTACGAATACTCTGGCGGTTGAAATTCAAATTTGGGTCGACGGCGCCAGTGCCCAGAGTGGCCCCCGGGTCGGCGCCAATAATCTGAAATGGCGCAGTCGCGGCAGTATTGAGGCCGAATTCGTATGGAAGAGGCAGCACATCGAAAATGCCGAATCCGGCTCGAACGGCAGTCTTCCCATCTTTGCGCGGATCCCAGGAAAGACCAATGCGAGGTTCGAAGTTCTTGGTGGTGGGATTATTGGAAATGGGGCTGCTGGTGCCGACGGGACCGCAAGCGGTTGTGCCGGGCGTGCAATTGACGAGCGTCTGGATTTCCTGGAAACCCGCTGTCGCGACTGTGTAACCGTTCACCGTGTAGCCGGGAACGGTGTGAGAGTCGGTTGGCCGAGTGGTCGCTTCGTATCGCAGGCCGATATTGAAAGTCAAATTCGGACGGAAGCGCCAATCGTCCTGAATGTAGCCCGCAAAAAGGCTTTCGCGGAGACCAACTTCAAATGAGCCGCCAGGAGCCAGGGCATTCAACTGGTGCGGGGCGTTGGTCAGAAAGGCCGCCAGCGAATAACTGTTCATGCGGCCGTTGGGGCTTAGTTGCTCGAGAATGTTGTACTGCATGCGCTCGAACGCAAACCCAAACTTGATGGCGTGCTTTCCACGAGTGTAAAAAGCATCGTCGTAGAGTTGGATGGAGTTCCAGGCATGCTGGAACTTGTTGAACCCGCCAAGACCGAAAGCAATGGTGATGCCGGAGATTGGGATCTCCGGGGGCCCAATGGCCCCGGGAGCAATTGCGAGAGCGGTATCTTTGGAAACGGCGTCGCCTGAAACCGGAGTATTAATGTTTCCGATCACGCGGCTGAATCCAGCGCGGATGGTGTTTGCGAGAGCGGGACTGAAGATATGGGTGTCTTCGGCGGTGACCAATTGCCGACGGGAGAAAACCTGGTGAACGGTATTGCCCAGAGGATCTGTCTGGCTTTGCGGACCGGAGTCAAAGAAATAACTGCCGGAGAGATTGTCTTTGTCGGTGAGCCTGTGGTCGACTCTGGTGATGAAATAGTTCTCGCTTGCGTGATTGGGCGTCGTCGAGTTAATGCTGACGGTGTCGGTGAAGGTTGCGCTCTGGCATGCGGCGGGGCAAGGCCAAAGGGCAAGGTAGGGGGTTACCTGGGGGCTGACGGTGACAGGAGTAAGAGTGGCACAGGGGTTGTTGCCCAAGGGGGTGCATAGCTCTCCGGTGCGCGCCTCTTGTGACGGAACATTAATGGTTCCGGAAGAAGACGAGCTTTGGCGGATGCCCTCGTAGTTGGCGAAGACGAAAGTTCTGTTCTTGATGATTGCTGTGCCGCCAGAAGCGCCGAATTGGATGCGGCGGAAGGGAGCAATCTTCGGGCCATCGAAGAAGTTGCGGGCGTCGAAGACGCTATCGCGATCGAAAAAGTAGCCGGTGCCGTGGAACTGGTCGCTGCCGGATTTGGTAATGGCGTTGATGACAGCGCCGGAGGTCCGGCCGTACTCCGCGGTGTAATTGCTGGTGAGAACGGAAAATTCCTGAACGCCGTCCACGCCAAGATTTACGCCCGTGGCACCGCCGGGGGCGGAGTTGGAATAGTCGTTGATGCTGATGGCGTTGACGCGATAGCTGTTTTCGTTTGCGCGGTGGCCGCCGTTGCTGAGCTGGTTTCCGAATCCGCGATTGCCTTTATTGGCGCTGAAGGAGGTGGTGGCCTGGTTCGGGATACTGACGACACCGGGTTCGAGAGTGGCGAGGGAGGTCCAGTCGCGGCCGTTCAAGGGGAGTTGGCGGACGGTTCTGGAGTCCACCGTTGCGCTGATCGTTGAAGAAGTGGTTTGTACATCAGGAGGGGTGGCATTGACCTCGACGGTCTGATTCAGTTGGCCGACCTTGAGAGTTAAGTTGAGGGCTTGCTGGGCACCAACCGTCAGCGTGATCTCTTTTTGGAGGAGAGTCTGGAAGCCCTTGGCGGTGACACGAACTTCGTACGTGCCGGGAATTAGATTCGGCGCGGAGTAGAACCCGTCCGCGTTGGTTGTGAGTTCGCGGGCGACACCCGTGCCCAAATTTTTTACCGTGACATTGGCGTCGGGAACTGGGCCACCCTGTTCATCGGTGATCAGGCCGGAGAGCGTCGCGCCGGAGACTTGGGCGCGGGTTGGAGTTGCACAGAAAAGAGCTAAGGCGAGAGCGAGTGACAGACAAATCCACTTGGCAAAAGAAGAACTGCTACCGCTATTGAACATTGTCATCCCCCTGGCGCGCTTCCCCTGTGCCTCGACCCCGCCGCCGTGAACTGAGCGCTTGCGCGCAAAGCGCCTCGTGTTCAACAAAGCGGCCGAATGGTGTTCCGCGAAATGTGAGGGGAATCGCAAACGAGTGCAATACACGATGCATCCAATCGAAAACCTTTCTGCATCCTCGTCTTGCTGTCTGAAAAGGCGGGAGTTAGCTGGTGATATGGAAAGTAGACTTTGACCCATCCGAAGACGGGGGCTATACTTTTCAGCATTCCCGGAACCACCATGGAACAAAATCACCACTCTCCGAGGAACGTGCGCTTCGGCGTGTTTGACGCCGATATGGAGGCGGGAGAACTGCGCAAGCACGGCTTGCGATTGAAACTTTCCGAACAACCTTTTCAGATTCTGGCGATGCTGGTGGCGAGGCCGGGGGAAGTGGTCTCGCGCGAAGTGCTGCGTGAGCGGCTGTGGCCAAGCGATACGTTTGTGGATTTTGACCATGGGTTGAACAACGCGGTGATGAGGCTGCGCGAAGTTCTGGGGGATTCCTCCGACCACCCGCGATTCATCGAGACGCTGCCACGGCGGGGGTATCGGTTCATTGCGCCGGTCGAGATGAAGAACGCGGCATCGGAAGATCCGGGGCAAGAAGCCGCTGGGGTTGAAACGACGGTTGGAGTTCCCGGTGTGTCGGGGAAAAGCGCTTCGGGGAATTCAGAGGCTTTGCTGAAGGTTGCCCCGGGGCCAAATAGCCGGCGGTTTTCTCTTCCGCGGATTGCAATGCTGGCTGCGGCGGTGTTGGCGGGAAGCGCGCTCGTCTCCGGGATCACGGTGCATTATGTCAACGCCAGCAAGGGAAAGGCGAACCGGAGCAGTTCGCTGGTGGTGCTGCCGCTGGAAAATCTCTCGGGAGATAAGGAGCAGGATTATTTTGCCGACGGGATGACGGACGACTTGATCGCGAACCTGGCGAAAATTCATTCGTTGCGCGTGATATCGAGATCCACGGCGATGGCCTATAAAGGAACCCACAAACCGCTTCCGCAGATTGCGACGGAGTTGAATGTGGATGCGGTTGTGGAAGGAACCGTGATGCGCGTGGGGAACCGCGTACGGATCACGGCGGAACTGGTGCAGGTTTCTACAGACCAGCATCTGTGGGCGGATACCTATGAGAGCCCGATCGGCGATGTGCTGACGCTCCAAAATCGAGTTTCGTCGGCAATCGTGGATCAGATCCGGATTAATCTCACCAAAGAAGACAAAGAGCGATTGGCGCAGAAGCCGTCGGTGAGTCCAGAGGCTTATGAAGATTATTTAAAAGGACGGTATTACTGGAACAAACGGTCGGGCGAGGGATTCGAAAAGGCGATTGGGTATTTTGAGGAGGCGACACGGAAAGATCCTCAATATGCGCTGGCGTATGCCGGGTTGGCCGATTGTTACGGGATAATCGGCGCCACGATTTACGGGAGATTGCCTGCGTCGGACGCGGCGCCGAAGGCAAAGTCCGCGGCGATTCGAGCGTTAGAGATTGATCCTTCCCTTGCGGAAGCGGAAACATCGCTGGCCACGGCAAAATTCAATTATGACTGGGACTGGGGTGGCGCAGCAGCGGGATTCAAAAAGGCAATGCAGCTGGACCCCAGCTACGCCACAGCGTACCAGCGCTACTCGCTGTATTTGAGCGCAATGGGAAAATTTGACGACAGCTTTGAGCAGATCAAGAAGGCACGGGAACTGGAACCTCTCTCCATCAGTATCAACACGAGTGTTGGCTGGCGGCTGTATCTGGCCAGGGAGTATGACCGCTCAATCGCGCAACTTCGGGACACTTTGGAGATGGATCCCGCCTCCGAGTGGGCGCACCTGAATCTGGGCCAGGCATACGAGCAAAAGGGACAATTCAACCTGGCAATCGAAGAATTGCAAAAGGCTTTCGAAATATCACATTCCAGTCCGTTGACGATATCGGCGCTGGCGCATGCGCAGGCGCTTTCCGGAAATCATTCCGGGGCAAACAAACTGCTGACGCAGCTGGAGGCGCTTTCCAAGAGGCAATATGTCTCGCCTTACTACGTCGCCATCGTGTATTTAGGCTTGGGAAAGAACGACATGGCGATGAACTGGCTGGAGAAGGCCTACACCGACCGGTCGAACGGACTGGTGTTTCTGAAGGTTGAACCGGAGCTCGATCCACTGCGAACCAATCCCCGCTTTGTCACCTTGCAGAACCGGCTCAACTTTCCGAATTGATCCGGGATATATCCCCCCGATATTTTTCACCTGAAAATCAGCGCTGCTGCATTTCGCGAGTTACCGGAATAAATTGGTCTTCGCGAGGTCCACGATTCCGGGACCGCAACTTCCGGCGCAAACGGCCAGGCACCCCGTCAGATGAGCTTCCGCGCCGGCCGCAAACGCCGCCGTTTCTTCATGGCGAACATGAATCCATTCGATCTGCTTCGTTGCGCGGATGGAATCGGTGATGCCATTCAGCGAATCGCCGGACACGCCATAGATTTGCCGGACACCGGCTTTCGCAAGAACGTCGACGAGCAGGTCCGCTACTTTTTTCTGTGCCATTTCCGAATCCTCTCAAGTGAGCTATAGGGAAGTCATTTATTCGCCGGGGTGAGGTCTTCTTGTTCCGGCCACACCGTCGCCAAAAGCAGAGCCACGGCGATTCCGATGGACACCTCGGCAAAGCGATGGAGTGCGATTATCCAGGCGGGCGCCGCCCTCGGTACCAGCAGGACGATCGCCAGCGTCACCCCGCTGAAGCGATAGGCGCTGCGATCCAAGTGCGCCAGGGCGCAAAGTAGACCCAGCAGGAAGACGCTGATGCCGAAAACAAAGAGGCGAGGACTGAAATAAGTGGCCACCACGGCGGATACAGCCGCGCCGAGGGCGGTGCCTGCAAAACGCTGGCGAGAAACGGTGAGCGCTGCGCCCAACGAAGACTGAGCGATCACCAGGGTCGTCACTGGCGCCCAATATGCTTCAGGCAAACGGACGAGCCACGCCACCGATAAAGAGACAACTGCCGCCACGGCCGTCCGCGCGGAGTGTACGACAATTGGCCAGGATTTCCAGTGGAGGCGAATACTCGCCAGCGGGGTGAAATCGCCCTTTGGCACCAGACTCTCCTTCATTTAGCTATGACTGTAGCCAACGGCACGAGCACCATCTGGTAGAGAGTTGAGAGAGGAGGCGGCGACGCAGTGCCCCTCTTCACGACCCCGCCATTGGATGCAACTGGTAGCGGAATGGACCCCAGGAAAATGCAGGGATTCTGACCGGTGAGGACGCTGGTCGTCAGACGAGAAACCCTTATGACACTGTCGATATAAGAGCGTGGTGTTTGGTGTGTCGCCACTCCATGGTGGCTCACACAATTTGTGAGTCTGTAGTTTCTGTCACTTACCCTCCCACTGGGTTTGGAACGCCTATTGCCTATCAATTTGGCGTGAATGCGAGTGCTTACTCGTTTAAGACACACAAGGAGGAGAAATAACTATGTTCAACGAATACTTTGGACCTGCACGGGCCAATCAAACAAGAACGGGGAGCGGGATGATTCTACCGTTGTTCCTGGCTTTAATTTTTGCGTCGGCGCTTTCGCCGAGCAGAACGCAAGCACAGATTATCGGAAACATTGCAGCGGACATCCCATTCCAGTTTCACGTAGGGAAAACCACGCTGCCCGCGGGGAAATACACCATTTATCAACTGGAAAGCAGCGATCTGACGATGATGGAGATCAGCAGCGCGGACGGAAAGCTGTCTGCCCTCTTCGACGTCGAGGCTGCGGAAGCGAAGTCCGTGCCGGAGAAGAGCGAATTGATCTTCCACAAGTACGGAGATCGTTATTTCCTGTCCGAGATGTTTGACGAGGGAAACGCCGACGGGAACAAGTTGCTTGAGTCTCGCGACGAAAGGAAAGCCAGCAAAGAAAGCGGGGCCGACATAGCGCGCGTCGTGGCAAGGCACCCGCAGCAGGAAGGCAAGTAGGGCCGCAGAGCAGCAAGCGACGCGGCAAATCAAACTCTCCCCCGCGGGGGGGAGAATTATCTTGAATTTTGGCAAAGGAGAAACGATGAGATTGCAGAGAATGGCAGTTGCTTTGCTGGGCATAATGTTTTTGTTCGCGGGTATCTCCGCGGCGCAGCAGGTGAAGACCGATTACGACCGCACCGCGGATTTCGCTCAATACAAGACTTACACGTGGGAGCACGTAAAAACGAAAGATCCGCTCTTTGTTGACCGGATCAAAAATGCCGTGAATGCCGCGTTGGCGGCGCGAGGCTGGACACAGGTGGAAACGGGCGGGGATGTATCCATCGTAGCGATACAAATGACAAGCAACCAGGAAACGCTGAATACCTTTTACAACGGGTTCGGCGGAGGCTGGGGGTGGAGGCGATTTGGCGGCGGGGGAATGGGCGAGGCCACGACCACGACCGAAACCTATCGAGTAGGCACGCTGGTCGTCGACCTGTTCGACGCAAAGACAAAGAAACTTCTTTGGAGGGGATCCTCGAGCGACACTCTGTCCAACAACTCGGACAAAAACATCAAGAATCTGGACAAGGGAGCGGAGAAAATGTTCAAGCAGTTCCCTCCCTCGACTGAGAAGAAGTAGGTAAAACCCAATGGGCTCGACGCGATTGTCTTCGCATCGAGCCTATGGAATTTTCCAGGGTCCGTTGTGTTCAGAATGATTTTCGATCAGGCGGCACGGCGAAGGCGCCGGGCAGCCTGGTTTGTTTTCTGAAGGCAGGCTTTGCGCAGGGCAACTCTGGCGTGAAACAGGCGCCCCTTGGCCGCTGCGGTGGAGATGCCCAGTTTTCGCGCGGTTTCCCTTACTGAACATTCCTGCAGTTGGCAGATTTCAATCGCCGCGCGCACCCGTGGACGAAGTCCGGCAAGGGCGCTGTGGAGAAGCCTCGCGCGTTCCTGCTCGGCAAAGCTGTCCTCGGGATTGGGAGCGCCGTCGATGAGCTGGAAGCGGGGACGCTCCTTCCCTTCCTCATCCAAGAATTCCATGGGCAGTTCGCGCGAGTAGCGATTGCGTCGCAGCTTCATGAGCGCCGCATTGATGGCGATTCGCGTCAGCCAGGTGGATAGCTGCGACCTTCCATCAAAATCGTTCAAGTGCACCAGGCCGCTGAGGAAACATTCCTGCAGAGCATCCTCGGCGTCCTCGCGATTTCTGGTGATGCGCAGAGTGGAGTGGAAAATCTTTTTTGCGTGGCGCTCGAAGAGAGCTCCGAAGGCCGCCTGATCTCCCGCCTTCGCGGCCGAAAGAAGCCGAGAATCGGACGATTGCCCGGTGGCAACCCCGGAGAGGTTGGTGGTGATTGCCAAAGTGTATTGCCGTGTAGCCAAGACCGTTTCCTCCTCGTCGCGAAAAATCTCCCGCGGATTCGGACAACGCGCGGAAGCAAGATGACTTTGCCGAAAGGAAACACGGAAAACATCACGAAATGGAATGATTTATCGCTACACCTCTGGGGGTGGTTGGGGATACCACGATTGGAGGATTGACAAATCCTTATCCAGCCACCAAGGCAATTGGAAGGGGGGAGCCCAACGCTGAAAGGAAAGCACTTACTCTTGCGGCGGACGGGAGGCCGGAGGAATGACGATCTCTTTCCACCCGAAAAGGCGGGCATCGAGCGAGAAAGCGCCGGGGCCAAGAAGAGCGATGGCGGCGGCGATGCCAATAATCGGCGCAAGGGCCAGTTTCGATTCGAAGGGACTCAATAACTGCAGCGGAAACCAGGAAAATGCAATTCCCAGGCTCTCGAGGCATGCAAGAAGGCTGAGGATTGGGGTAAGGAAGCCGATCAAAAGGCAAACACCGCTTAACAAGAGGAGTGCGAAGGATACCGACACGACGAGCGTCACGCGGTCTGAAGAGAGCAGGCAGAGCACCCCGTGAGCGACCAGAGTTGCGCCAACGACCACTCGCAAGAGCAATAGTCCAACACCAGGAAGGCCAGCCGGAAATGCCGAAAATAGCCTGTGCAGTTGCATCATCCTCCGACGATGATGAGACGCCCGGTGAAAAAGCGTAATATAGTGAAACAAGCAACCGCTACCCTACATTCCGGTATCTTTAGATAACGCCTTAGTGGTATGGGGCGGAAGCGGGTCTGGATTGCCTAAAGGTGGATAATCCCGCGGCGGATGGCGATGGCAATGGCTTGGGTGCGATCGCTGGCTCCCAGTTTTTCCATGATGTGCTTGATGTGCACTTTGACGGTCTCTTCGGTGATAAAGAGTTTTTCGCCGATGTCGCGGTTGCGATTTCCTTCGGCGATCTGGCGGAGAACTTCGATTTCGCGCGTGGTTAGAGCTTCGTCGCTGATGTGCTCGGCAAGTTGCGCGGCGAGTTGCGCCGGGATTCGTTTTTTCCCGGCATGCACCTGGCGGATACCTTCGACCAGGTCTTTGGGAGGCATGCTTTTGAGCATGTAGCCGCGGGCACCCGCTTCCAAGGCGCGCTGGATTTCCACGTCGCCTTCAAACGTGGTCAGCATAATAATGCGCGCATCGGGGAATTCCGCGCGAATCGCGACGATGGTGTCCACGCCGCTCATGTCGGGGAGGCGGAGATCCATCAGGGTAACGTCCGGGCGATGCTTGCGAAATTGCAACATGCCGTCGTGCGCACTGGCGGCTTCCGCGATCATCAGCATGTCTGGCTGGCTGTTGATGACGGCGGAAATGCCTTCCCGCAGCAGGGGATGGTCGTCCACGCTAAGAATCCGGATCTTGGGCTTGTCACTCATTAAGATTGCTTGCGCACCGTTTGGGCCTTATTTTCCGCAGCTTTTCGCAAATAAAGCCTGGAGAACCACAAGCTGTGCCGGGCGGAAAACTCCGGCTCAAAAGCCAGCCGGCTGGGGACAGAGAGATGAATTTCCGTTCCGGCGGAGGCCATGCTCAGGACCTTTAGTTTTCCGCCTATGCGTTCCGCCCGCTCGCGCATGCCCGACAACCCCCAGTGCCCGTCCCGGCCGGCGGTCAATAGCTGCGGATCCATGCCGCACCCATTGTCGCGGACGAGCACCCGCAGATGGCTCGTGGTGTATTCAATTTCTATTCCGACTTCCGAAGCCCCTGAATGCCGAAACGCATTGGCCAGCGCCTCCCTGCCGATGAAATAAATCTCGTCATGAATCACGGGTCTTAGCCGGCGGGGCGCGCCTTCCACGACGACCCGAAATTCGCTCTGTGTGGAAATGGCCAGATCCTTTTGAATGCGGGAAAACTCCTCTTCGAGGTTCGGGCGGACTACATCGGATGAGCGAAGGCCGCGGACGGTGTTGCGGCCCTCATCAATGACGCGGCCCATCAACTGCAAGACCCGGCCGAGAAGCGGCTTGGCAGGAGAATCCGCCGGAAGGCGGTCATCCGCGACATGGAGTTGCATGGAGGCACTCATGAATCCCTGCAATAAGGTGTCATGGAGTTCCTGCGCGATGCGGGTGCGCTCTGCCAGTCGTTCTTCGAACCGCATATTCATTTGCGCCGCCAGTGCGTTCATGCGCAACCGAACAAACAACAATATTGCCAGAACACAGGCGATCAGGCCAGAAAGCCGGAACCACCAGGTTTGCCAGTAGGCCGGCCGGATTTTGAAAGCCACGTCGGATTCCGCACCATTCCAGAGTCCATCGCTGTTGCTGGCGATCACGCGGAAGCGATAGTTGCCCGCACCGAGATTGTTATAGGTAACCTGGCGATCTGCAACGGGACGGCTCCAACCCTCGTCAATCCCCTCGAGCTTGTATTTGAAGCGGATGCGATCGGGAACGGAGAGACTTAGAGCCGAATAGGCGAAGCCCATCCTGCGATGCCCTCCGGAAAGCTGAACGGGGCCACTCAGACCAACAGGTTTGCCGTCAGAAGAGACTTCCTCGATGTGAATCATTGCTGGAACGGAGCCGGAGATGGCGCGCGAAGGATCAACCACGGAAATGCCGCGATTCATTGAAAACCAGATTTTGCCGAGGGGATCGGCGAAGACGGATTGCTGGCGTTTTACGCCTTCGGTGCCGTGCAAACCGTCTTCGAGGCCATACTCGCGGACGTCAGACTCGCCGACGGAGTTGCGGAGCAGTTTGTCGCGTCTTACGCGCAACACGTGATTGGAAGTCGAGATCCAGAGCCAGCCAAACTTGTCCTCGGCAATTCCCAGGATTTGTTCATGCAATGAGGCAGGCACCTCCGTGGGCACCTGGACTTGACCGGCGATCACATACGCGATGCCCGAGGCAGTACCGACCCACAGCAGATCCGCGGAGTCCGTCATAAGACAGTTCACGTTTTGAGAGGGCAAGCCTTCGACAGTCCCGAGGGATCGCCAGCGGCCATTGGCGAGCGAGCTCAGGCCGTTCGGCGTCGCAAACCACATGGTGCCGCCGGAAGTTTCGCCAATCGAGGTAACCGAGTCCGAGGTCATGCCGGACGCCCTGGTGTAATTGGTGAAGCGGCCATTCCGGAAATGACTGACGCCGCCGCTCAGAGTGCCGGCCCAAACCGTTCCATCACGACTTTGAAAAACCGCGTAGACGCTATTCTGCGCGAGGCCGTCCTTTTCGGTGTAGGTCTGGGTTGTGAGCGAGCCCGCAGCGTAATGCAGGTGGGTCAGTCCACCTTGCTGCCTGCCAATCCACAATTCATCCTTTGCTCCGGCGATCGAATAGACGACATCCTGGCTGAGGCGATCGTTGGTTACGCGGCCACTTTTTTCGCCCTTTAGCCACTGAAGGCCGCCTTCGAACGGAGCGAACCAGACGCGTTCATTCTGGTCAGCATAGACGGGTCCGCTGCTTTCGGACTGGAGGCCCGCGGCGGAATAGGTAACGAAAGCGCTGTCGCGCAAGCGCTCGATTCCAGAGGGGCTGCCAGCCCAGAGATTTCCTTCGCGATCCTCGAGAAGCGCGGAGACCAGGATGGGTGTTTGCGAGTTGTCCGTGTCCAAAACAACTCCGCCGGAGTTCACGCGAATCAGACCCTCGGGCGTGCCCAGCCAGATGTTGGAGTCACGATCGCGAATCATGGAAAGGACAGCGAGATGGCGAATGGCGGAAGGAACTTCCAGCAAAGTGACTTTGGCACCGTCCCACCGCAAAACTCCCTGGTCGGTGCCGATCCATAACTCGCGATTCCCAGAAGCGAGCAGGCAATTGATCCTGGCGCCAGAAAGGCCGGTGGCCACAGGCGCCACTCGACCTTGACTCATGTAAAAGAGGCCCTTGTCACGCGTGCCAACCCAGACTTTGCCGTCGGAAGTTTCGGCCATGGAAATCACGGCCGAATTGGGTTCGGCGAAGCGATGAGGAACAACACCCGTGGCCCAACTGAGACGACTGGAAAGCTCGTCGGTGGAAACTTCGGCGCTGCCGGGAGCCGGGTTTGGCGGGTCGGAAGGCGGGCTGAGCAATTCGAATTTTCCGGCGTGGTAGGTGAGCGGGCCATACGCCAGCGACGCAAAAAGCACGGAGCCGTCTCTGCGTTTGAGAAGCGAAGTGATTCCGAACTCAGCGAATTCACGGCCGAGTTCGAACTTTCCATCGTGGTAGCGCAAGACCTTGGTGCTTTGAAGAAGGATCCACAGGTTCCCCTGCGTATCCGAAGCGAGAGCCTGGACCGCCCCAACGGGAAATGTCGTCGGGGTCGCTTGGGAAAAATTGACGAAGCTGAAGCCGTCGAAGCGAATCAGTCCTTTTTCCGTGCCGATCCACAAGTAGCCGTCAGACGTTTGCGCGAGCGCGGTTACGGAGCCTCCGGTAAAACCTTTCTCGCTGCCCCAATGCTCCCGCATGTATTGCGACAGAATTCGATCCGGATCGAGTGCCTGAGCCAGGGAAGCGCAACATAGCAGCGCCAGCCCAGCAATCAGGTACTTGCGGAGCCTGCGCCGCATTGAGTGCGCGTCAAGGGAGATATTCGAATTTCTCAACCACAACCTCATTTTCATTTTGCAGCGGACTTTTTTCACTGGCGACAACGTAAAACATGAATTGAATCTTTTCCTGGCCCGAGGTTGGCACTCCGGAAGTGAAAACGTGTTCGGAAATTGCTGGCGCCCCGGCCTGGTTCGCCGATCCGCGGACGGTCTTGAAGCTCGCGCGACCCGATTCCCAACGCATGGAATGCGTCAGGGTACCCTTGGGCACCGTGAATGGAGTGAAGTTGCCCGGAACATAGAACGGCTGAATACCGAACTGCGCATTATTTTTGCTTGCGGCATCGCCCCAACGGCCAAACTCGATGTCCATTTCGCGGTAATGCTGGTCGCCGCCCCAGTCGTCGAAGGTATTCATGCTCAAGACTGCGGACGGTTCCAGGTGAGTCGTGTCCCGGACCACCACTATATAGGTTCCATAGCCCAGACTACGATTCAACTCCACCTCTGCACACGACCACTTGTCCCCTTTTTTCGTGATACGGAGATGCAGCGCGCCTGTCGCGTCGGTCCAGGCATTCTCAGCCCCGTACAAATTATTCAATCCGCCGCGATCGCCCGCAATCGTGCGAACCTCCCAGTCATAGCCGCTGAAGTGCAACGGTACTACCGGTGCGAGTTGTGTCGCGCCAGTGCCCTTCACGATCGAAACCGCAACGACCGACCCGCCTTGCGTAGGGGCTACGTCCATGGTGGGAGGAGGGTGATAGCCGGGATCCACCAGCATGGCGGCATATTCAAAACCGAGATGCGTGGAAGTCCCCCATGTCGTGTCCGCTTGAATAGGGATGAAGGGCTTGTCGGGCCAAGGCTGCACCCACCACGGGCCGCTTCTTGCATAGATTACAATCTGTTGGCCGGGATGCGCGCCGGAGACACGTCCAGTGATTGTGTCCACACGTTCGCGGCCACCCTGCGCCGCGGGGGGAATTTTTGTGAATTGGATCGTGGGTACCGAAGGTGCCCTCTGCGAGCGACAACCTCCGAGCAGGATGGCAACAGGTAGAAAAAACATCATCGCCCACGAACAACCGATTGCATTTGTGAGGAATTCACGAAGAGGCGCCGGCTGTCTATCGTCTTTCACCCCAGCTCCTTCCGCTGAACCCACCGGCCCTGAAAGCAGGCCAATGGCCAAGGGTAGTTCGGAATTCATGATTTTAACTGGTTGGACTGGAAATTGAAGTCCTTTCGTAAGAAAAACCGGCGCAGCGGGCGGAAGCGAGACGATTGGCGGTATTCGATCGGTGGCCGGCCCTGGAGCTTTTGGAAATACCAGCGAGATGGCTGATGCATCCAATGAGTGTGCGGGCGTGCTGTGTAATTCCGGGCGCAGCGCCGAGTTAGAGGAGTCCATGGGAAATCACTCGCGGCTTCGAAATATACCGCTCTCGGTTCTGGACCTGGCGCACGTGCGGCGGGATGGAACAGTCGCAGAAGCGTTCCGCAATTCGCTGGCACTGGCGCAGCATGCAGAATCATTGGGGTACGAGCGCTTCTGGCTGGCGGAGCACCACAACATTCAGGGAGTGGCGTGTTCGGCGACATCGGTGTTGATCGGGCACATCGCGAACGGAACTTCCAAAATCCGAGTGGGCTCCGGCGGCATCATGTTGCCGAATCATTCGCCGCTGGTGATTGCCGAACAGTTCGGGACATTGGAATCTCTTTTCCCCGGGCGCATTGACCTGGGACTTGGGCGCGCGCCTGGGGGCGATTCCGCTGCGATGCGCGCTCTGCGCGGTTCGTTTCACAGCGGCGGGGAAGATTTCCCGGAGCAGGTGGAAGAATTGCGGCGGTATCTGGGCAAGAGCACGGCTTCTGATCGTGTGCATGCATACCCAGGCGAAGGCACAAACGTCCCCATCTACCTGCTGGGTTCGAGTGACTTCAGTGCGCGACTTGCGGGGGTGCTTGGGTTGCCGTTTGCGTTTGCTGCGCATTTTCAGCCTCAGCCGCTGTTGCCGGCGCTGCGAATTTATCGTTCGGCATTCCGGCCTTCGGAGGTGTTGGAGAAGCCGTATGCGATGGTGGGAGTGCCGATCCTGGTTGCGGATTCAGACGAGCGGGCGCAGTTTCTGGCAACCACGCCCATTCAAATGTTTCTGAATCTGATCCGCGGGGTTCCCGGGCCGATGCCGCCTCCGTCGAGGAACATTGACTGGACAGCCGATGAGCGGGAAATGGTGGCGGCAAAGTTTGGGGCGGCGATAGTCGGCGGCCCCGAGCGGGTGGCGGCTCGATTGAGCGCGTTTCTCGAACAGACGCAAGCGGATGAGCTGATCGTGGTTGCGAACAGCTATGATTTCGAGGACCGGCTCCGCTCTTACGAACTGCTTGCCAACCTTCGGAAGCAAGCGGAAGAAACTCCGCGGGACGCTGCGAACGTAGGAGTTTAGCTGCGTTGACAACATCTCGAAACAAAAAGAATCAGAAGAGCCGCCCGGCCACGACTTGAGACTTCGCCAATATCCATGCCTGGCAGGTTGCTAGCGAATAACCCGCAACAACATTCCGCTGGCGCCGCGGACGAGCAAATCCTGCTGGTCGGAGACCAAAGTGATCTCCCCGACAGGTTCCGTGCGGCCGGCATGGGCAATTCTGACTCCCTGGATTCCGTAAACTCCACAGGCATCGGAGGAGAAAACCCAGAGCGCCTGAAGGCGATCCTCCGGATCCACAGCCCCGCGGCACTTGGAATCAGCCTGCGCGCGAACGTGAACCAGGACGCCGCCATAGACACCCTTTCCCACGGCTTCACTGCTCAGGTTGCTGACGACTGGCCCGCCAACTCCATAAACTTCGTCTCCTCCGATCTGCCGGGTGGTGGCCCAGATATAGGGCGTGCCAAAACCGGGGGAGAATTCCGGAGTTTCGGCGGACTGCACTTCCATAAACCCGGCGAGCGCGCGCAAATTGGCGACGATTCGGATTGCGCGGTGGTGGATTTCGAGATTGTCAAAGCGGAAAGCGATTCTTCCGTTGGTGCCGTATCCTGCTCGCTCGACGGACAGGATCATGCCAGACACTTTCGCTCCTTCGGGAATTTTTTCATGGTTCGGGAGCGGCACTTCCTGCATGATGCGGCCGGTCACTTCCTGCCCGGGCCGGGCACTTTTCGAAGACAAACCGTGATTGAGCCTCACGGGGAGAATGGTTCCCGCGGGAATCTCGAGATTCTCAAGTTTTCTGGTGTGCTCCGCCGGGAGACTCGCAGTTTGCGCGGCAACTGGCAGACCAACTTGCGGCCCTAGCGAGAGGAAAACGGACAGGGCGAAACCAAACGGCGCGTACCGGAGAGCGAGATGGTTCATAGCAAACTCCTGCGAGAAATTCCGCCGAACATTCGGCGAAGGCAAAACAAACCTTGCAAATAGTTTCCTCCGTGGAAGTCTGAATAACAAGCGGCGGGAACGGCCGGTCAGAATGAGGATGATTCAGCCTGAGTTCAGGCAAACTCTCGTGAGCTTGTACCCCTACCCTATTTTCCGCGGACCGGGACGATAGACGCAATCAGAGAAAACGTTCAGCGCAGTGAATGCACTTTTGCCAGAACTTTTGGGGCCAGCGAGGCGGGCAAGGGAGTGTACCCGTGTTGTTCCGCGCTTTGTTCGCCCATGCTGAGCGTCCATTCGAGGAAATTGGCGAGGGCCCTGGCGCGTTCCGGATCGGCCGATTTTTCCGGCACGTAGAGCCAGGTGAAGCTGACGACCGGATAAGCCTCATTGCCTGGAGCATTCGTGAGTGAAGTACGAAAATCCGCGGGGATGGACTTTTCGGCGGAGTGGTAGGCAGCGGCGATGCTCGCCTGGGTCGCCTCGATAAACTTTCCGGAGGCATTCTGGACATGCCCGACGCCAACGGAATTGTCGGATAACGTGAAGCCAAGCTCTATATAGCCGATCGCCCCGGAGGTGCTTTTCACTTTCTCCATCATGTCTTCGCCACGATTGGCGTTGATTCCCACGGGCCAGGCGGGAGAGGGAGTCTTGCCAATCTGGCTGCGCCACCTGGAGCTGGCCTTCGAAAGATAATCCGTGAGTATGTAATTCGAACCTTTTCCCTCCGTGCGATGGACGACGGCGATATCCAGATGAGGCAGGATCTGGCCCGGATTGAGTTCTTTGATCATGGGATCGTCCCAGGTCTTGACGCTACCAAGGAATATATCGGCGAGGACCGGGCCGGAGAAGCGAAGGTTTCCTCTTACGCCGGGAACGTGATAAATGGGGACGATGGCGACGAGAACTGTGGGGATGTGCAGGATGGGAGTTTTCGCCGCTTTCAACTGTTCGTCGCTCATCGGCACCTCGCCGGCCGCGAAATCGCCGACGCCGCGGGAAATGTCTTCGATGCCCTTGACGGTACCGGTGCTGAGATAACGGACCTGCACGCCGGGGCTGAGCTTGTTATATTCTTCGACCCAGTGGGAGTAGAGGGGCGTGGGGAGATTCGAACCGCTGCCCACCAGGGCGATGAGGTTTTGAGAGTTTGCGGCGAGGGTAAAGCAAATCAAAAAGAGAACGAGAGCCGGCCAAACAGCCAACTTGAGCCCTGATGGTTTCATAAGGGTTGCACTCCTTTGTATGACACGGGCTTGCACAGAATCTTGCTCTCAGGTTGGCGAGTTCGCAATGTCGATAATCGATGCCGAAACTTATTGGTTAACCGGGGCTTTGACGGCGGGCTGAGCGGCCCGATAAGATGCGCAGGGCTTCGCCGAAGCGCAATTTTCTGGAAGTCAGGAATCTTTTGAATCGCGCTGGGCGATCGCCGGGCGCGAACGGAATTGCAGACTGGGGGATAAGAAACAATGCGGAATGAACTTGGGTGGGCTTGCGCCGTTCTGGCGCTCGGGGGATTTGTTTTCGGACAGAAACCGCAGGGAACGACCAACCAGCCTGCCACGCCCGCGGCCCCGCCGGAGCTTACGAATCTGCTGGATGCGAGAATCAAGGCCGAATGGCAGGCGATCAAGGCGAAGGATCAGAAGGCTTATGGGGAGCTGTTGGCGGAGGAATTCGTTGCCGTCGAGGCCGACGGCGGGGGCGAGAGATATAAGTGGAAGGCATTGAATGAACTTCAGGAGAGCGCCGTCGCCGACTTCACACTTTCGTTCCTGAAAGTGACGCCGCTGTGCGCGGATGCAGCGTTTGTCCGCTATGAGGTTTTTATCAGGTTTCCGCCGAAGTCGGCGGTTCCGTTTGAAAAGGTCCTGGTTGGTGAAATCTGGGTGAAGCGCGAGGGGCAATGGAAAGCCCTGCACTACCAGGAAACGCGAGTGAAATAGTTAATTTACTCAGAGGGTCGCCGCTCCTGGCCGCCCACGGACGTGATTCACGAGGGCGCGGCCAAGAGCAGCCTTGATGATTCTGGTTGCGCTGTTGCCGATTGATTGCGTGGTGCGCCTATTCGCAATCCGGCGGCATGGAAGCGATGGCGTCCTCAGAACCGCAGGCGCGCTTCTTTTTCGCGGGTGTGAGGCCAGGCCTGGAATGATTGAGAATCCAGAGACCATCGTTGTTGGTCAGGTAAATCAGGCCGCGGCTGGGATCCTGGAGGATGCTGGTCACCCCGCTAAAGGTCTGGAGAACCTTGGGGTGCGCGGGATCGCTGAGGTCAAGAATCCTGACGGTTTCCGTGGGGCTCTCGGTATTCCGGATGACTCCCTTGGAATTCTTGTCGGGAACTTCAGCGAGGCCGACGTCGGGACCAACGATTTCAAGTTTGCCGGCGGTGGCGTCGCTGGACTGGGCGGTGTGATTCACCAGACTGGGGAGCACCGGTTTGGTGACATCAATTACGGTGAAGCCCTGCTTGGACGCTTTCTGGACATACAAGTATTGCTTGTCGCCCTTGTTTTGGAGAAGCATCTCGCTTCCCGGAGCGTCTTTCAAGGCCAGGTGCGCAATCACCTTAGCGGGAACTTCGGTGGGCTTGGTGTTTGCGGAGATGCGAGGCGCGGACAGGATCACCACTGCAGCCGCGCAGGCCATACTGGCGGGGCCCAAATGACTGCGAAAAAATCCTTTTTGAATGATACTCATCACTTCCTCCTTGCACTGCTCTAGGCGTGCCTCCGATAGTCTTTTTGTCCATTTCATCGTTTTACGTCTCTGTGTGATTAGATGCGGCGAAATGCGTACCCAATTCACATTTCGCGAAGCAGGCGATTGGCGCTACGCGGAGGGAGGGGGGCGAGTTAAAAGTCGATTGTCCATGGGCATAGAAACAACGAAATGCTCCTCGCGTGTCTCTATGCGCAACGGTACGAAGCGAGGCAGCAGGAGGCTGCCGGTGGGCGGCGGCTGCAACACGAAGAAATCCTTGGCCATGACTTTGGCCGTCATGTGGGAGGGTGCGGACAGAACCCAAGAAGTTTCTTCGTTGCCTTGAATTCGCGGAAAACGATTTGCCAGAACGAGGACGAGTGAGAACGCGCAAACGCAGACAGCCGCGCATTGCATGCGAGTCAGGCGGCGCGCACGCGGTTTTACAAGCGGCAGCATCGTAACCCCACCAAGCAAAGACTTCTCATCACCATAATTCTACACCTGTGGGGCTAAACGCGCGTCAAGGCCATACGCCGACTGAGTATTCCAGGCTTAGCGACCTTGGTCACGTTGCAACGCTGCTTCCAGACTGCGGTTATGCGCTTATTGCCTGCCGTAGACGGCAATGCATCCATTGGCGCTCTGCGTGCCGCAGAGAGCGCCCGCCTGTGTGGGCACAAAGATTTGATTCGTGAATTGGTTGACGGTGATGCTGTGAGAGTTGGAACCAGTGGTCACATTGACGAGCCACTGGCGCGAACCCGCATCAACCACCCCCATAATCGGTCCGCTGGGCATGTCGCGCCCCGCGGTGTAGTAGCGGTTGTCGCCGGGGTTGTACCAGACCTCGTCGGTGCCGCCGCTTTGATCGATATTGATCTCGCTGGCCAGGCAGGCGGCGCTGGTCGTGCAGGTACCGTCAAAGACGATCAGCAATGGCGGAAACTGTACGCCATCATGGCCTCCGCAACCGATCAGGAAATCGTGGCCCGGGCCCTGGGTGATGCCAGCGGGCATGCAGTTAAGCGTCGGGACAACGTTGATGACCACGGGGCCGGCGGGATTTCCTATGCGTGGATCAACTTCATCAATGCACCCGACGGCCACACTCGACTGAGTGGCCAGAGAGGAAACCGTGCAATTCAGGTTTTGAACATAAAAAGTGCCATGGAGGGGATTGAAACCTACGGCACCGGTCCCGGCCACGGCAATTTCGCCCTGTTGTCCAGGCCCGGCCGGTCCACCGCTGGTGATGAAAGCGCCGGTGTTAGCGTCAACAACAGCCGAGTGATGGCATGGAATGGTGAGAGTTCCGCCAGTTGCTACCAAAGGAAATGGTCCGCCGGATGCCCCTGAGGGTACGGATGTAGAAGGATCAGGGCAGGGGAAACCGTTGCCGCTATCTACAGCGACCGTTGAATCGATTGGGGATGCTCCGTCGTAATAAATCTGGCCGAGGATGCACGCGGCAGGATTCGCGGAAGTGTAATTGTTGGCCGCGGTCCCATTAGTTGGGTAAGCGGGGTAATTGACCGGCAGGCAGTGTCCCTGCCCCGGTGTAGTGAAGGGAGGCACAAAGGTGCGGTTGACTATATCGGTTACGTCAATCAGCGTCACGAACGGAAGGCCTGGGTCGCCGTTGGCGATGGTGAGAATATCATGTCCGCCCACGGTTCCATATGCCATTTCATCGGCGCGATCATCGGCGCATTCGGGAGCGCTGCCGGCGCCGCCATTCCAGGAGGCGATGCAGGGGCCGACGCCGTTTGGACCGTCAAAATCGGGGGATGATCCCGTGGCGAAATCGGCAATCACGGTCGGCGGGGTCTTGGTGAGGTCGAATACCACTACGGAGGCGCTTCCGCTGCCGACGAATAATGTTTTTCCGTCCGGTGTTACCAGAAGCCCGTTGGGGCCGGAGAGAGGGTTAACACCATTGGCGCGCGAAGCACAGCATTGCGCCCCAGGCAACCCACCATAGGAACCGTTGGGACCAAAACCGGGAAACGCATTGCCGAAATTCGCGAAGAAAGGCGCGTTCCTGCAACCGAACCGGGTAAGTCCGTTGCCAGGCCTGGTGGAATTTACACTTCCGAGGCCAGTGACGATGGAGGGAATTCCTTGTGGTTCGTTAACAGGGTCAAGCTGCGGGCCCCAGCACGGGCTGAAGTTATTTCCGGCGTTTGCCACCTGATTGATTCCCCCGATGGTATTCACGGCGAAGTTGTGTTTTGCGTCCACAACGACGACATCCAGGCCGATGCGGTCGGATGTATATACGAGTTGGTTAACGGGATCGAACCAGCTGATGTCGAAGGAGTTGAAGGGACCGCCAGGCTCGCCGGTCGGATTATGCTCCGGGACCGGGACGACGTTGAGAACGCCGTACGCCCCATTGACGGTGGTTCCGCAGGTCGGGCAATAGGGCTGCGAGCCGCAACTGTTCAAGAGTAATCCGAGCACCAAAACAGCAGCTATTTCGATAATCTTCATGACTCTGGGCCTCATCGAAAAACCTCCTCCGGGAATTCCACTTGAATTTTCCGCGCCGTGGCGCTGCGTTCGTTTTTGTGAAGGCCTGCTTGGCTTCCAGGCATGTTGGCCAGAATCAAATGCAGTCCAGTACATGGCTGATCCTCCGCGCCCTAGAACCGGTACTGTAGCCGCTGTTCGAAGACGTAGTAGTTCTGCGGCGTTGCACCAATCGTGCTCGGATCCTTCAGGCGATCGATGCTGAGGTTGGACTGGAAGCGCACCCAGTAGTTCAAATACCAGTTCACACCGAAGCTGAATTCGTCGGTGTGCCGGTTGTAGGTAGGAACGTTTTGGGGCGTTTGGAGGTTGTTGAAGAAAATACCAGGCTCATTGCCCTGGATCCCGGAATAGCGGAATGCGAGCTCCCAGGCTCCCCAACCGCGTCCACCGCCGCCGGGAAGTTCCGGGCCAAACACCGGGTGCTTGATGCGAGGCGTGCCGTTTTCCGGCCGGCGTTCCTTGGTGAGCAGGTAGGTGGCGGCGGAGTTCCAAGCCTTGAAACGAACGGCGGGCAGATCGGAAAATCCAAGTCCACCGAGGGTCAAGGTGCCGACACCGGTGCGATCGAAAATCGCCTGCACGTATTCGTCGCGGAAGCCCCATGGGCCGTTTAGATACGTGAACTCACCTTCATAGCGCCAGACATTCCCGTTGGCTTGAAATTGCGGCAAGAAGGTAAACGCCGCATCCGGCGAGCCGGTGCTGGGCGTGAGTTCATTGGAAAGTCCGCGCGCCTGGCTGTAGGCGATCGATCCACCAAAGGCAAGATCGTGGACCCGGCTGTCTTTCTTGTTGCGCCAGGGATAAAAACGGACTCTGCCGACGGCTTCCGGCACGCTGGTGGTGTTGTTGGTGGAGAAGCCTTTGCCGTTGAACGCGCCCGCCCAGTACTGGAATGCGCCGCCGTTGATGTCGCCGTGAATGGTGACGCCGGGGCTGCGAAACGCGGAAGAAGCCGACGGGTAAAGCAGAGATTGCAAACCGCGCTCCACGAAATCGATGTTCGTTACGCCGGCGGCCAATTCCTGGGCGAAAGGTTCCTTGAATTGCCCGGCCTGGATCTGGATGGCGTTATTGTATTTTGCGTTCAAGTAGATATCGCGGATCGTGGCACCGGTAGTGGCGGCGGCGTCGATCAGGATGCCGAACTGGTAGTGGTCGCCATAATTTCCTTGAAAGCCAAAGCGGCCGCGGCGCACGGAAAAAGTATCGGCAGGAGTGCCGTCGCCAATATAGTTGCGGTAATCGGTCTGCACGTAACCGTAAGGCTGAATCTGAAATTGGCCGTCATTGGATTTGATGAAGAAATGCTCGCCGTTCCATCCGGCATTCACCGGCGGGGCGCCGTCTTTCTTCTCGGCGGGTTTCTGGTACAACACCACGGGCTCCGCGGGCGGCACAACTTCCGCATCAACAGCCGGCGCGGGAGCGGGCAGTGGATAAGTGGTGTTAATCAGGTGAGCAGCACCGTCGGATGCCGGAGACGGCGCGCGAGACTTCACCTCGACGAGTTGCTGGACCAAATTTTTCAATTGCTCGATGGTTCGGCGCTGCGCGGCAAGTTCCTGGCGCAATTGGTCCACTTCCGCCTTGCTCGCTGTCGCGGAAGGGGCCTGTATGCCGCCGGTGGCGGAATTCTCATTCTGGGCTTGAACACGCGGGATTGTGCCGGCAAGACCCAAAACGACGGCCAGAAGCACAAACCACGTCCTAAGTGAATTCATGTTTACCCTCCCAAAATGTTCGAGCGAATCAAGGTGGCGGACACGCCTTTAGCGCATTCTCAGAATTGTGTCAAGCAAATAATCGAAAAACGGCTAGAAGCGAGAAAAATTTACGCTCCAAGAAGCGCAAAAATGCGGCTGCAATAGTTGATACAAATCGCTTCTGGAGGAGGCATCCGGCAGGCGCGCCGAATTCCCGCGGCAAGAGAATCGCTTCGCAGATGTTCCCGTTTTCTGATAAACAGGAGTTTGCACTTTGCCCATGCCATCCTCCTGTTTTTTGCGGCCGCGATCGCCGGGACACTGAACGCAGTGGCCGGCGGGGGCAGCTTTGTCTCCTTTCCCGTACTGCTGTTCACGGGAGTGCCTGCGGTCGAAGCCAATGCCACGAACACGGTGGCACTCTGGCCGGGTCTGGCGGCCAGCACTTTCGTTTACCTGAAGCGGTTGGACGCGCCACTGCGGCTGCTCATCCCACTCCTGGTGACGAGCCTGGCCGGGGGTTGGGCAGGCGCAGTGCTACTGCTGAGAACTCCGCAACACACTTTTCTGCACCTGGTGCCGTGGCTGCTTTTGAGCGGCACGTTGCTGTTTGCCTTAGGCAATCAAATTCGCGCACTTGCGGGCCGGACTTCCGTGGTCGAGGATCTGCGGCAGTTGTCGTGGCAAGCGATTCTGGTGAGCTCCGTTTTAGAGTTGCTGCTGGCAGTCTACGGCGGATACTTCGGCGCGGGGATCGGGTTTGTAATCCTCGGCATGCTGGCGGCGCTGGGGATGCGCGATGTTCTGGCGATGGGCGCCATCCGGACATTGCTGGCCGCAGCGTGCAACGTAGCTGCCGTGGTGACGTTCATCTGGGCTGGAGCGGTTCTCTGGCCGCAGTGCCTGGTGATGCTAGGGGGAGCGCTGACGGGCGGGTGGTTTGGGGCGCAGCTTGCGCAGACCGCCGACCCGAAGAAAATGCGTTACGCGGTGATCGGCATCGGCTTGGGGATGAGTGCGTATTTTTTTATTACCGGCCGCTAGGACGTTGCGCGCGAGCTGGGAGCGGTTTTTTGCCTGCGGGTTTCCAGTCCAAAAAATATTGCGAAGTGCTTGACAAGCGGTGTATACTCCCGCTGGTCCACTTACCGGACCACTTGGAGTCTTGCTTGTCACTCAACCTGAAATCCGACTTTGAGACCGTCCGCCGGGACAAAGTTTACGAAGGTGTGGCCAAGCAGATCGAACGGCTGATCCTGAAAAAACTGCAGCCCGGGGACAAGCTCCCTTCGGAGCGCGATCTGGCGGTCTCGCTTGGAGTCAGCCGAAGCTCAATACGCGATGCGATTCGCAGCCTGGAGTTGACGGGCATGGTGGAGCCGCGGCAGGGAGCCGGCACGATTGTTCGCCAGATTTCGTCAGACTCGCTGGTCAATCCGCTGGCCAACGCGCGGAAGCGCAAGGAAGAACTGGTCGGCGAACTGCTGGATTTTCGCAAGATGCTGGAACCGGCGCTCGCCTTCCGCGCCGCCACGCGCGTTTCCCCCGAAGAACTCGCCGAGATGGAGGAGATCCTCTCGCGGCAGGATCAGAAATTGGCCAATGGGGAAAGCACCATTGCCGAGGACACCGAGTTTCACTACGCCATTGCGCTGGCTTCCGGCAACAGCGTGGTGCGCAAAGTGCTCGATACGCTGATGGATTTGCTGCGCGATTCGCGGGAACGCAGTCTGCAGGTTGACGGGCGCCCGCAAAAATCGCTGGCCGGGCACCGAAAAATCCTGGCTGCGCTGAACCGCCACGACGCGGAAGCCGCGAAGCTTGCCATGCGGCGGCACATCGAAGACGTCGAAAAAATGCTTCTTCGGAAGTGAGGTTTGGCCGGCGGGAAATCTTCGGCATGGGTCCGCGAATCGCCCTCGCAGGGATGCGAATGCGGAACGGCGGTCGGCATCGCCGGGGACGACGAAGAGAATTTCGATTTGAGGACGAGTAGATTGCCTGACTTGCGAGATGACATGACCGGCGGGCCTTTCGCACCTCCCGAGGCGCAAGCCGCGAGTCTTTCGAACCCGCAGAATTCCACCCCCTTTGATGGAGCAACAGTCACGCTTCGCGTTTCGGAAGCGCGTGTCGAGGACGTCGGCCATGCCGTTGCGCGGCTTGCGCCGGCGGACCTGCTGTGCATTGGCGCCAAGCCGGGCGATGTTTTGAAAATCACCGGCGGCACAGTGGCTGTCGGGCGCGCGGAAATTTCCGACGATGCGCACGAAGGCACGGTCCAGATTGACGGAACTTGCCGCAGCAATTGCAGCGCGGGATTACAGGAGCAGGTGACGGTTACGCCGGTTGAGACGCAGGCGGCCGTTGCGGTTCGCTTCACACCCATGTGGGTGGGAGCCGCGCCGGCGACGATCGCGCCGGACCGGATGCTGGAAGATCTGGTGGGCATTCCCGTCGTCACGGGATGCACGGTCCGCGTGCCGACTTTTGCAAAGGCCGTGAACTTCCACGTTGTGCGCACCATTCCCTCGGGACCCGTGGTGATCGGGAAACGCACCGATATTCGAGTCGTGGAAGGCGAGCAGACGCCTGCGCGCGCTCCTGCAGTCTCCTACGAAGACATCGGTGGACTTGAGCGCGAAGTGGCGCGGGTGCGGGAAATTGTCGAACTGCCCCTGAAGTACTCGCACATTTTTGAGCGGTTGGGAATTCTGGCGCCGAAGGGGGTGCTGTTGTACGGGGCGCCGGGCACCGGGAAGACTTTGCTCGCGCGCGCGGTGGCAGCGGAAAGCCGCGTGCATTTCATCCACCTGAACGGCCCGGAAATCATGCGCAAATTTTATGGCGAGAGCGAGGCCAAGCTGCGAGAGGTGTTTGAAGAAGCAGCGCGCCATGCACCGGCGATTCTCTTCATTGACGAGATTGACGCCGTCGCCCCGAAACGCGCCGAAGTAACCGGCGAAGTGGAGAAGCGCGTTGTGGCGCAGCTTCTGAGTTTGATGGACGGGTTCGTGGCGCGCGGCCACGTGATCGTGATCGGCGCGACAAACATTCCAGAGACGCTGGACCCCGCTCTGCGGCGGCCCGGCCGCTTCGATCGCGAAATCGAAATCGGGGTTCCGAACACCCAGGCGCGGCTGCAGATTTTGAGGATTCACACGCGTGCGATGCCGCTTGCGCCGGACGTGGATCTGCGGGAAATTGCCGAACTTTCGCACGGCTTTGTCGGCGCCGATCTGGAAGCACTGGGGCAGGAAGTGGGCATGATTGCGCTGCGCGGATTCCTCGCGGGCCTCCCGCTGGGCATGGATGGCGCAACGTCCACCGAACTTGGAGCGCTGCAGGTTACGCGCGAGAATTTCCTCGCGGGTTTGAAGGATGTGGAACCGAGCGCGACGCGCGAATTCTACATTGAGAAAAGCGAAACGACGTTTGCATCTCTCGGCGGCCTGGATGAAGTGAAACGAATGCTGGACGCCGTTGTCGAGCACTCTCATCTTCACGCGGAGATCTACGAAAAGTTCGGTCTGGCGCCTCCGCGCGGCATTCTCCTGGTCGGCCCTTCGGGAACAGGAAAGACCGCCATGGCGCGCGCGCTTTCCGGCGAAAAACAGCTCCCGCTGATCGCCATCGACGGCCCGCAGCTTTATTCGAAGTGGCTGGGGGATTCAGAAAGAGCCTTGCGTGAAGTTTTCAAGAAAGCAAGACGCGCGGCGCCGTGCGTCCTGTTCTTCGACTCGATTGACGCGCTTGCTCCCCGGTTCGGCGCCGATCAATCGACGACAGATGTTTATCGAAGGATTCTGAGCCAGCTGCTGCGAGAGATCGACAACCTGCGCGACGTCAAGGGAGTGATTTTGCTGGCAGCGACAGATCGCCCCGAACGGATCGAGCCCGCTTTGCTGCGGAGCGGCCGCTTCGACTACATACTCCCGTTCGCAAAGCCGGGCGTTGCCGATCGCGCGACGATCATCCAGCTCTGTTGCCGGCACGTGCCACTGTCGACGGATATTGATTTCAAGGAATTGGCCGGGCGGATGGAAGGCTTCACCGGGGCGGATATCGAAAGCCTGTGCAAGAAGGCGACGCTCTCCGCGATCGTGGAAATTCAGCGCGGCACGCGGCTCGCGCCGTTCGTGGTGACTCGCGGGGATTTTCTGGCGGTTCTCGAGGCTGAACGAAGCAGTCCGAAGCAATCGAATGCAAAGAGCGAACAGGGCAGCGCCGCCGGGGATTTGTATCGTGATGTGTTTACTTCAACGAAATACTGACGAGGTGGGAGCATGAGCTATACGGAACTTTCTGTCTGGACGCGCGGCATCATCATGGACAAAGAAGGCCGCGACATCGTGAACTCCATATCCACGTCTGCCCGGAAAGAGGGCAAGCACGCGCAGTCGATGGAAAACTATGTGGACAATCCCGATCGCACCAACTGCCCGACGCGCAAGTATTGCCGCGTGAGCGACACGGTGCTCGAAAACGAGCTCACCTACGAAAACGATCACCCGAACATCGTCGTGCTGGTGGAGGGCACGATGGTGAAGGGCTGGGATTACATGCGCGGAATGCCGCCGGGCGGAACGCTGGTGATCAACACACACTACACGCCGGAGTACATGATGCGATTCGTGCCAGGCGCAGACCGGCTGGCGCAACTGGTTTGCGTGGATGCCGCGAAATTGGCCGACCACAAGTGGCTCTACTACCGGCTCGGGCAGCTGGGTCTCGACCGGCTTTCGACGGAAGGCGCAGCCGAACGCAGCAAAGCGATCGCACCGGATATCGCGGCTCCTTTGATTGCGGCGGTGGTGAAGACGACGGGAATCGTCAAGATGGAGACGATTCAACCGATGATTGCGAATCAGAAGGCTTTCGAGTTGGCGCTTCACGAATTGCACATCCTGCCGCTGAATCCAGTGGCGGCTTAGGAAGGAACCCATGTCTACAAAAGGCACACGCATTCCCGAATGGCTAACCGTTCCCTTCGCAGGCATCACACCCGCGCCGACGCAGGAAAAGGGGCAGGACTTGTTCCCCACAGGCAACTGGCGTTCGATCCGGCCGGTGTACCGCGACAAGTTGCCGCCCTGCAACAACGCGTGCGGAACGAATGAAAAAATTCAGGGCTATCTGGACCTGGTGAAGCGCGGCAAATATCTGGACGCCTACGCTCTCATCAAGGAAGACATGCCCTTCCCCTCGGTCACGGGGCGCGTGTGTTACCACCCGTGCGAGACGGCGTGTAACCGCGGGCAGTACGACGAGGCCATCTCGATTCGCGCGGTGGAACGGTTTCTTGGCGATCTTGGCCAGGCGCTGCAGCGCGACGTCGTGAAACCGGGGAAACCCAACGGCAAGAAAGTTGCGGTTGTTGGTTCGGGTCCCGCGGGCCACAGCGCGGCGTATCAGCTTGCGCGCCTCGGCTACAAGGTCACCATCCTTGAGAAATCGCCGAAAGCTGGGGGCCTCAATCGCGGCGGCATCCCGGATTGGGTTCTCCCGCAGGACGTTCTCGATCGCGAAATCGAGCGTCTCATCGAACTCGGCATCGCGATCAAGACCAATACCGAAGTCGGCAAGGACGTTTCCTGGGACAGCCTGAAAAAAGATTACGACGCCGTCGTGCTGGCCGTGGGTCTCACGGAGCCGAACAGCGTGCGCGCCGAAGGCGAAAACAAGCAAGGTGTGATTTACGGACTTCCCTTCTTGCGCGATATCGGCATGGGCACATCGAAAGTGAAGCTGGGTGCACGCGTGGCGGTCATTGGCGGCGGTAACACCGCGATCGACTGCGCCCGCGAAGCGTTACGCCAGGGCGCGGTTGAAGTGACCATGATCACCGTCGAGGGCAATCCGAAGGAAATGCCGTGCGTGCCAGAGGATCTCCACGACATGCTCGAAGAAGGTGTGGAGCTGATTCACGGGAAAGCCGTGACCGCGGTGCTCGGCAACGGCAGAGTGGAAGCGCTAGAACTCCACCCGGCGAAATTCTCCGGCGCGATTAACGCTTCGCCGATCACGATCAACAAAGACGTGGCTGCGGAGAAGTTCGCGGTCGACAACGTGATCATCGCCGTCGGCCAGCACGCTTCGCTGGCGTGGCTGCCTGCGGAGTTTAAGACCGAGCGCGGCTCGATCAAGATCGACCGGTTCGGGCGCCTCGGCGACACGAACTTTTTCGCCGCCGGCGACATCGTGCAGTTGGGTTCGGGTCAGCCGCTGATGGTCGTGAATGCGGTGGGCGACGGCAAGCGCGTTGCATTCAACCTGGACAAGGCCCTGCGCGGCGAAGCGCTTGAGCCTCGCAAAATCGCCATTGATGTCATCGTGGATTTGAACCGCATGAACATGACCTACTTCCCGCACTTTCCTCGGGTCAAGCAGGACATGTTGAATCCCACGAGCCGCAAAAAAACGCAGGACGAGGTAATCCTGGCGTTCACCGAGGAACAAGCGGTCGAGGAAGCCGGCCGCTGCTTCAGTTGCGGCACCTGCAACGCCTGCGACAACTGTTACCTCGTGTGCCCGGAGCCGTGCATTGCGCGCTCCGATCGTTCCAACGGCCTCTACAAAATCCTGGTGGATTACTGCAAAGGCTGCCGCGTCTGCATTGAAGAATGCCCGACCGGTTGCCTGGAGGGCGTGCCCGAGTTGGACTTCGACGCGGGCGTCGTGCGCATGGATACGGCGTTCGCGATTTCACCCGGTCTGCACGGCCGCCAGGCGCAGGAACTCGCAAATCTGGCCAGCCGCCCGGCGAAGGAGCTCTAACATGGCAACAGCTATGGAAACGATCAAGAAGAAAACCGTTCGCATCAATGGCTGCGTGGCCTCGGCCCAGGCGGCGAAGTACGCCGACGTCGACGTCATCGCGGCCTACCCGATTCGTCCGTACACCGCCACGATGATGGCGCTGGCGCAGATGGTAGCCAACGGCGAGCTGGATGCCGAGTACATTGTCGCGGACAGCGAGCACTCGCAACTGAGTATCGCTCACGGGGCTTCGTCAAGCGGCGCGCGCGTTTTCACCGGAAGCTCCGGCGTCGGCGTGCAGTTCGCCTACGAACTGTACTCGCCCATCTCGGGCAGCCGCATGCCGGTGCAGATGATGATTGCGGACCGCACGCTCGATCCGCCGGGCGATTTCGGCTCCGAGCACACCGATGCGCTCTCCACTCGCGACATGGGCTGGCTGATGGGCTGGTCCTGCGATGCGCAGGAAGCGTTTGACAATCACCTGATGGCATTTCGAATCGGCGAAGACCGCCGCGTCCTCTTGCCCCAGATGGTTTGCCAGGACGGCTTCTTCGTCTCGCACATCACCACGGACGTGGAGTTGCCCGATCCCGGCCAAGTGAAAGAATTCTTGCCCCCGTACAAACACCCGTACCCGCTCGATCCGCGCCGTCCGGTTTCGCACGGCCCGCAGATCATGCCCGAACAGGGCCCACCGCTGCAGCTGGAGCGTGCGCGTGCCATGGAAGGATGCATGCCGGTCATCGAGGAAATTCACGAAGAGTTCGCGCGCATCTTCGGCCGCCGCTACGATGCGTGGCTCGAGGAATACAAAACCGATGATGCGGAGATCGTGTTTTTCCTTCAGGGAGGTCACGCCGTCACCGCGCGTTTCGCCATCAACCACATGCGGGAGAAAGGCATGAAAGTCGGCATGGTTCGTCTGCGTACCATCCGGCCCTATCCGACGGAGCGCGTTTGCGAGACGCTCAGCAGATTCAAAGTTGTCGGCGTCATCGAAACCAACATGGGGCTTGGCAGCGTCAGCAGCGGCGGTTCGCTCTATGCCGAAGCTGCCGCGGCTCTCTACGAAAGCCCGAAGCGTCCGTTGATCATGTCCTTCATGGCCGGAATGGGTGGCGAGGCCATCGTTCTGAAAGAGTTCTACTGGATGGCGCAGAAAATGATCGACGCGCAAAAGCGCGGCAAGATCGAAAAGCGCACACACTGGGTCGGCTTCGAGGAGTAACCGTAGGGACGGCCTTCTCGGGCCGTCCGCCAAATTAAGAACTTGCAGGGCTTGAAAAGATTCAGAAAGGATTTTCAGGAGGAATCGATATGCCAGCTATTGAAGTTCAGCGTCAAACCCTTCCGATTCTCGGCAATCCGAATCAGGGCGCGCGTTTTTACAATCCGGACCTCCCCGCGTCCGAACCGTTTGTCCCCGGCCATCGCACGTGCGCCGGCTGCGGGCCGTCCATTCAATACCGCATGACCAGCAAGGCGTCCGGCGACAACACCATCCTCGTCGGACCCACGGGATGTATGTACGTTGCGAATAGTTCTTATCTCTGTACGCCCTACAACGTGCCCTGGGCGCACACGCAGATTGGCAGCGCAGGCAGTTTCACCGCGGGTGTTGCCGCGGCGTACGAAGCGATGATTCGTAAAGGCAAGTACAAGGGCACGTTCCCAAACGTGATTTGCGAAGCCGGCGACGGCAGCGCTTCAGACATCGGGCTTGCCTCCATCTCGGGAGCGCTCTATCGCAATCACGATTGCCTGATCATCTGCTACGACAACGAGCAGTACGCGAACACCGGCATTCAGGCGTCGTCGCGCACGCCCTACGGCGGCATGACGACATTCTCGCCGCCGGGACCGAAAGTGCCTGAAGCGAAGACGCTGTACCCAAAAGACCTTGCGCGCATGATGGCCGCCGGTCACCCGCACTGCTACGTGGCGACCGCCAGCGTGGGCTATCCCATCGACCTGATGAACAAAGTTCGCAAGGGACTGAACCACAAGGGCGCTGCGTATCTGATGATTTACACGCCTTGCCAGAAGGGCTTCGTCTACGAGACACCGCGGTCGATCGATCTGGGCCGCCTGGTGGTGGAATGCGGGCTCTACCCGATGTGGGAATGGAACCCGGAAAAGCGCGAATACGATTACAGCTTCCGCCCGCAAACGATGCGGCCTGTTGCCGAGTATTTGAAATTGCAGGGAAGATTCGGCCACCTGCACGCCGAGCATATCGCCAATTTGCAGAAGTTTGCCAACCAGCAGTGGCAGATGATGGGTGTGCAACTGCCCGAGGCTTTGATCAAGTCTGCGGATCCAAAGAACCAGGTCAACATGGCGGCCTCGGCGGAAGCCGAGGCGGTGGCGCAAACACTATGAGCACCAACACACCCAACACCAAGGACGCCATGTCCGTTAACGTTTCTCCTACGGCCGCATCCGGGCAGGAGAGCTATGTCGTCACGGAAGGCAAAAAGCGCGGCTCGACCCGCGAAGTCCGCGACGAGGCTGCGCACGACCGCTTTTACACCGTGCTGAAAGTGCACGCGGGCGATGCCATCCTCACCGACAACTGGCACACCAACGAGGTCTTCGGCCACTTGCGCAACAACTTCGAAGGCATCACCTTCGCCATGCGCACTCTCGAAGCCTGGGGCGCGATGTTCGAAAACGATAAACGCGCTTACTACACCGCCGGTGGACGCGTGTGGGTTCTGGACCTGGAACCATCCGCTGCAAAGAAGCCGCGGCTGCCCGGCACCGGCAAGGGCTAGCGCATTGCCGAAACGCATTCTGCTGATTGACGACACGCCGGAGATTGCGCAACTTCTGACATTTGCTCTGCGCGACCACGGGTACGAGGTCTTCGCCGAAGGTTTTACCGATACGGTCAACGACCTGATTCGTGATTTGAAAGCGGACGCCCTTGTGCTGGACTGTTCCACATTTGATATGAGCGAATCGCTCTTCGACCTGGTGCGCCACAATCCGGACTACGCTGAGCTTCCCGTCGTAATTATCAGCGATACGCCGGAAAAGGCCGACGCAAGTCTGACTTCCCGGAATGCGCAGAAAGTTTTGCTGATCCCCAAACCGTTCACCGGCTCGCAAGTTGCGCGGGCGCTTGCTGACCTGCTGGGATGATGAAATATGCCTTTGTGGAGCATGGACGAGTGGCAGTACGTGGAGCGCGAGGTTGTCACCGACCCGAAAGACCGGCAGTGGACTGTGGCGTTGATGGACGTGCTGGGACAGACCGGCGATCCGGACGTCCCAAATAAGTTGCTGGAAATGCAGTACGCCTCGGGGCGGTATTACACACTAATTTATTCGACCACCGGGGCGCTGCAGCGAGAGCGAGGTTACGCCACCCTGGCGGAGGCGACGCGCGCGTTCGAAGACATGCGGTTCGCGGTGATTGATGGCAGCCTGGATCCCTCGCAGCCGGTGTTCCGCGAGGACTTGGAAGACTAAGAGGAAAATCGGTCATGCAGTATACCCGGACCCGGTTCTACCTGCCTGGATTCAGATCTCTCATGATTACATGCAAAACTTGGCCCGCTAGTTTTGCATCGCGCTCGGAAATCGCGGCGTTGCTGCCGTTGCCGGCGGGATCTCGATAAGCGCGTGCAGCCGCCGGCAGCCGAGCGCAGCCTCCCCGGATTAAGCCGATTTTCTCCGCAACAGCGAGTCGCTCATTGAAGGACCAATCGCCTATCTTCCCTGCCGGTGCTCCGGACGCCGCCAATTCGCCCTGGCCTTTGTGCTCGAGCGCATCGGTCACAATGGCTTCCAGAATTCCGCAGGAAGTGCGCATAGCGAGATGGTAGTCTCCCTCTTCCATCGCAAGCCGGCCATCGGTGTAAGCTTTTTCAAGCACTTCGCGCAGTTCAGGATTGTGAACGAATTCGAACCGGCAAGGCGGCACATTCTCTGAGGCGATAATTACCGGGCCGCCATCCTCGCGGGAAAGCGCGGTCGCCGCCTGCATCAGGACGTCCAGCAATCGCTGGACGATCTCCTGCGGCGCCGCTCCTTCGCTGGCATTGCCCTTTGCGGAACGCATCAGAAACGCCTCGCTGAACGAGCGGGCCAGCCAATGGGCCTTGCTGCCTCCGGACAATTGATTGATCGCCACGCCGCATTCTTCTTGCCAGGCGCGCGTGGCGACAATCGAGGCGGGATTGGAGGAGTCCTTCGCGAGTGCGTCGCGAACCTGCTCGCCGCGGCGGATCAGTTGGTCGAGTCGGGAGACAAAACTCTTGATCTGCGCTTCGAGGCTTTCAGACATGCGCGGTGTCTCTCCGGAATGGCCAGCAAATCACCAGGGCAGGACGTACCAGCGGAACGGAATGGAAAAGATACCTTACAAAAATGCAAGGATTCTGTTCTTGACAGCCTATTGCGACGGTGCTAGATTCCGTCCCGCCGGAAAGTGGTTCACTCATCGGACCAGTTTAGCATGGTTCGCCAAGTGGCCCGCCCGGCGGGGTTGAAGGCGCGTCGCTGCGATTGAAGGGGTAAAACGCAGCAATTCGCCGCCAATCCGTGCACTGCGAAAGATGGTCTGAGATTATTCGCCAAAACTAAAGGCAAGCTCCGCGTACGTCACGCACGTTGACGTCGATCGCTTCAGGAGAGACAGCGATGTGGGGAAAGTGAATAATCTCCGGCTTGACGACGTTCTCTAGAGATGTGGGCTCTTAGGACGGATTCGCAGCCAAATTGGGGACTGGTTCGTGTACTACTTCCGCTGAAGTCCAAATGGAGGTTAGTAAATGGCTGCTACGCCAGAAGCTCTAATTCATCCCTCTCGGATCGTCAATCGCTGGGTTCAATTGATCGCCGGAATCATCGCGATGATGGCGATCGCCAATTTGCAATATGCCTGGACGCTTTTCACCAAACCCATCCAGGCCCACCTGCACGTCTCGCTGGTCGCGGTCCAGTGGACCTTCACGCTGTTCATTTTTCTGGAAACCTGGCTAGTCCCGTTTGAAGGATATCTGGTCGACATAATCGGTCCGCGCCTGATGCTGGGAATCGGCTCGATATTCGTGGCACTCGGCTGGGTCGGCTCGGGTTATGCCGAGACCATAACCCAGCTGTACATTTGGTACGCCGTGGGTGGCATTGGCGCGGGTATCGTCTATGGTGGGTCCATCGGAAACGCGCTGAAATGGTTTCCCGACCATCGAGGTCTCTGCGTAGGCCTGACCGCTGGGGCTTACGGCATCGGCACCGCGAGTACGATCACTCCGGTGGCCAATATGCTGAAAATCTCCGGCTACCAGCACACCTTCGTGGTTTGGGGCATCATCCAGGGAGTGGTTGTGCTGGCTTGCGCGTTGTTTTTGGCGCGGCCACCGGTGGGATGGACGCCGCCAAATTGGGTTGAAAAAGCGGCAAAGATCAGAGCCAAGATTAACACTTCAACCGTCAACCTAACGCCGTTCCAGATGCTGCGTCAGCCATCGTTCTACGTGATCTATGTGATGATGACCATGCTGGCCTTCGGCGGCTTGGTGGTTACGGCGCAACTGAACCCTATGGCCTCGACCTACCACGTGGACAATGTCATCGTTGCGTGGGGGATGACCGCGCTTGTGATGGCGATCACGGTGGACCGGCTGTTGAACGGGTTAACCCGACCGTTCTGGGGCTGGGTCTCGGACCACATCGGCCGGGAGAACGCTATCTTCTTCTCGTTCATCTTGGAAGCAGGCGCTGTATTTGCCTTGCTGCAGATGATCGGTCATCCGGTCTGGTTCGTGGCTTTGTCCGGACTTTGTTTCTTTGCCTGGGGCAATATCTTTTCGTTGTTCCCTGCAATCACCGGCGACTTGTACGGAAATAAGTGGGCCACCACAAACTACGGAGTCGTTTACACCGCCAAGGGATTGGCTGCTGCATTCGCAGGTCCCGGCGCGGCTTGGCTGTTTGCCAAGACGGGTTCTTGGAATAAGGTGTTCTGGGCCATGATCGTTTGCGATTTGATCGCAGCATTCATGGCGTTGCTCTGGCTAAAGCCTTTGGCCAAGCGTTCGGTGCAGGCGTCGCAGAGCGCCGCCGCTCCGTCGGTAGACATGACCGCGCCGGCAAAGGCATGAGACGGGCTGCTTGAGGCGGCCCACTCGTTTACACGCTCCGCCCGGGGGCAAACTCCGGGAATAACGCGGAGGATTGTCCCAAGCAGTTTAACTACATATATTAAGGATGCGAGTGTCGCGACTGATAGCTACTCGCCCCGGCAACGATGCTCACTATGCCATTGAGAGAGTGCAACTTGTGGCGCCGCCGGGGGATAGATATTAGTTTTTGCTGGAGGAAAAAACTCTGCAGCCCCTAAACAACCCGTTTGGCCCAAAAGTGTAAACTATGTCTTCGGAACGTTCTGTTAAAGGATCTCTCCGGACCGTACACAGAGAAAGTGGCGCGCCCGGCAGGATTTGAACCTGCGACCCTCGGATTAGAAGTCCGATGCTCTATCCAGCTGAGCTACGGGCGCCCTTTCTGAAATTTAGCACGTTTTGCGATTATTGGAATAGCCAGCTGCGGGACGGTTACAACCGCAAACTCCTTTTCCGAATGCGGCAATTCAGATGCCTACCTGAACCCTTTTGGGCTGATTCCGGCAGCCTTGACATCATCTATATTCCTGATACAAGAGAGCTAACGAACAAGCCAGTCGAGGCGAGCGCTGAAGAGTTGAGGTACTTCCCTGGATGGTTCTGGCTTCGCGTATCGTTCATAGACTGCTTTCGCTGGCGCTCCTGCTCACCGCTGCCCTCTGCGGAATGCCGCTGTTTTTCCCCTGCCCTCTCAATGCGCAATCGACGAATGCTTCCCTGACTGGACGAATCACCGACTCGAGCAAAGGGGTGGTTCCAAATTCGCTGGTCACGGCGATCAACACCGGAACGCGGGTGCATTACGAGACGGTGACGAATGCAACCGGGAGTTACTACTTAACGGATCTCCCGCCTGGCACATACCGAATCGAAGTGGAGAAAGTGGGATTCAAGGCGGTCATCAAGTCGGATCTTATACTCCACGTGCAGGATGCGCTGGAAATTAATTTTGAAATGGTGCTAGGTTCGGCGTCAGAAAGCGTGACGGTGCGGGGAGGAGTGCCGCCGCTCGATACGGAGTCTTCGACGATCGGCACCGTGGTGGAGCAGCGGAAGGTGAATGAATTGCCGCTGAACGGCCGCAACGTATTTAACCTGATCGAACTTGCGGCGTCTGTCGTGCCGCAGGGGAGTTCCACGGGGACACCCGTCGGCGTGAACCCGTTTGGCTGGGGCAACTACCAGGTCAACGGGTCGTTTGGGAACGAGAGTGCCGAATTTCTGGACGGCCAACCTCTGAATATCGGCTATATCAACCTGCCCATCCTGATTCCGACGCAAGACTCGATCCAGGAATTCCGGGTGCAAACCAGTAATCTGGGCCCGGAATGGGGCAAATTTTCCGGCGGTGTGACCAATCTCAGCACCAAGGCCGGTGCGAGTTCCATCCATGGCGAGGCGTATGAATACCTCCGCAATAAGATATTCAATGCGAATGATTTCTTTTTGAATGACGTTAACAGGCCAAGGCCACCGTGGGTGCAGAACCAATTCGGAGCAAATGCCGGCGGGCCGCTGAATATTCCGCATTTTGGAGAGCGGAATAAGACCTTCTGGTTTTTCAGCGGAGAGGGATTCCGGCTGCGGACGAGCGAACCGTTTACCGCCACGGTTCCCGACACCCAGGAAAGGAAAGGCATTTTTTCGGAAATCTGCAAAACGGGTTTCACGGCGGGCGTCTGCAACGATCGAGGGGTGGACGCAAGCGGCAAGTCTGTGGTGATCGATCAGATTTACGACCCGTGTGGGGGCAGCGTGAATCCGCAGGGGGCGTGCCCGGGGAGCACGGTAACTCCCACTCCATTCCTGAACAACGTGATTCCAACAGGCAGAATAAACACGACTTCCCAAAAACTTCTGGACCTCTGGCCCGGACCGACAAACCTCGGTGCAACGACGAACAATTTCACGACCGCCGCGCCCACTGGCGGAGATCACAATCAGTTTGTGGGGCGGCTGGATCACAGCATCACCAATAAGCAGAGACTGTTTTTGCGCTTTAATTATTGGCACGTTCTTGATTTGCCGATCGATCCGCTGGGAACGGGCCTTTGCGCCGACCGCTGCGCTGAGGATTATCATACCTACGCGACAGCCGCGGGATACACGTACAACGTAACGCCCACGACTGTGGTCGGGCTGAATGCGAGCGTAAGCCGATTCACGTACAACCGAAGTCCAAAAAACACGGATTTCGACCTGACATCCATTGGCTGGCCCGCGAGCTACAACGAGTCCGTTCCCGCCCAAATGCGCACACCCCCCACGCCATGCGTGGCGAATTTTGCGGACAATATCATGTGCACTCAGGGCCAAAGCTTCATTCAGGACCGCAACACGCAATACTACGTGTCGCCCAGCATCTCGATGTTGCGAGGCCACCATCAATTTCATTTCGGCTTTCAACTCGAAGTCGGGCGGGATAATTACGCACAATCCAATATTGCGAGCGGAGCGTTCGATTTCTGTGTTTCCGGCCAGGCATGTTTCACTTCCCTTCCCGGCGTCTCCGGAACAGGGCTTTCCTTTGCGGATTTCCTGCTAGGGTATGCGGACAATTTCAACAATCTTGAAAACCATTTTTTTGCCCAGGCTGTCGTTCCTTCCTTCACAGCGGGCCAGCAGATTTATCGGGCTTTGTATTTTGACGACTCATGGCGAGCTACGCGCAAACTCACTCTGAACGTTGGTTTGCGCTACGATCTCGAGGGCCCCTGGTCGGAACGCTTCAATCGTTTGTCGTACTTCGACCCAAAGGCGACGAATTACCTGACGCAGTACCTTCCCGCGGGATCGCCGCCGGTGACCGGGGACGTTTTTCTGGTCAGCCCCAGCCACCGGAATAATCTGCCGCTCAACAAGCTGGATTTTTCACCGCGGGTGGGATTTGCCTACAGCATCGATTCGAAGACGGTTGTCCGCAGCGGGTACGGAATCTTCTGGATACCGGATTACGTGTCCTTCAGCCTGAATCCGCTGAACGACATGGTCAACGGCGGGGCGACAACTTATACCGGGACGGTGGACGGGACTCACCCGGTAAACACCATTGCGCTGCCGTTCCCGGCGGGGATTGCTCAACCTCCGGGGCGAAGCCTCGGCACCAGGGGCACACAGCAATTCCTCACGGAGGTGGTGCAGTCCATCACGGAAGTGAATCCCGGCAACCACCCTGAGGGCTATGTCCAGCAGTGGAACTTGGACGTGCAGCGCGAACTTCCCGCGGGCTTCTTTGTGTCAGCCGCTTATGTCGGCTCGCGCGGAACGCATCTGGCACAGTATTCGCAACAGATCAATCAGATCTCGGACGCATTACTGGCCCAGGCGGCCGCGCAGGTGAATCCTTCGCTTCCGAACCCGAGACAGAATGTGACTCTGGTGCAATCGACCCCTAATCCATTTTTCATCAATGGGCAAGCATTGGCACTTGCAGGCCCAACGACAACAATTGGACAACTTCTTCGGCCCTACCCCCAGTACGCGGGAGTACAGCTTGCCGGGCAGGGATCGTTCGACAGCACTTATCACTCGTTTCAGCTCACGGTGCAGCGGCGTTTTTCGGATGCCGGTTCTCTGCTCGTTGCCTACACCAATGCGAAGCTGATCAGCGATACGGACACGCTGACAGCCTGGGTGGAGCCGGGCGTCGGAGAGATTCAGGACAACAATAATCTACCGGGAGAGCGGTCGCTCTCTTCGCAAGACGTTCCGCAGCGCCTGGTGATCAGCTATGTCCTCGACCTTCCTTTTGGCAAGGGCAAAAGGTATCTCTCCGGCGCACAGGGATGGTTGGACAGAATTGTGGGAGGGTGGGGAGTGGATGGCGTGACCATTTTTCAGCGCGGCTTCCCGCTCGTATTTACAAACGGCCAGGTGAATGGGACTACGCTTTTTGGGGGCGGCTCGCGGCCGAACGTAATTCCCGGCTGTGTAGCCACGATGTCAGGGAGTGCCACACCGCGGATTGCGGAATGGTTCAATACAACATGTTTTACGGCCCCGCCCGATTTCATTTTCGGGAATGAGCCGCGGGTGGACTCCCGGCTACGAGCCCAGGGGATCAGCAACTTTGACTTTGCTTTGTTCAAAAGAGCGCGATTCGGGAGCAATGAACGGACGGGACTGGAGTTCCGGACGGAGTTCTTCAACATCTTTAATAGGACACAATTCGCGCCGCCAAACACAGTTTGCTGCACGGCAAACAATCCGAATTTCGGGGTGGTAACGAGTACGGCGACTGGGACGAATCCGAGGCTGGTTCAGTTTGCGCTGAAGTTCCTCTTCTAGCGGATCCTCACAGATATGCTCCCTATTAGTGTTAATACGTGTCAGAGGGCGCCCTTGTACCAGAAACAAAGACGCTCGCCCACATCGAAAAATCTTCTCCTCGGGCTGTCTCTTGGTGTATTGTCTTGAAACCATCGGGGCTTCGTCGGGGGAGTTCGCCGATGCCACGGTTGTATTGTCTCTGGCATCGCCAACAGGCCGTCCACTAGGGATCAACCCATGAGTACTTCGCCGCAACGACGCGCGCTCACGCTTCCCCTTGCCCTGGCCAGGAGCCAGGAGCGACTTTCCTCCCCACCAGAACTCACAGGAACCCGCATCCCCAGCGATGAGGAAGCAATGCTTCGCATGCAGGCAAACGATGCGACGGCCCTGGAAATTTTGTTTGACCGGTATGCCCGCCTGGTCTTTAGAATTGCACTCGGAGTGGTCCGTGACCGGGGTGAGGCTGAAGATGTGGTCCAGGAGAGTTTTTTCCATTTGTACAGGAAGTGTTTCCTTTATGATGGGGAAAAAGGCACGGTAAAGAATTGGGTGCTCCAGATTGCGATGCATCGAGCGCTCGACCGGAGAGCACATTTGGCACGCAGAGGATTTTATGTTGGTACAGACACGGGCTCGCTCGACGATACATTGTTGGGAGAGACGGATCTGGACCGCGAGATCGGTGCAAAGCTGAACCGAGCCCAACTGGAGAAGGCTTTTGACGAACTGCCGGAGAGCCAGCGCGTCACGCTGGAGTTGTTTTACTTCGAAGGATTGGACTTGCGGGAGATCAGCCGGAAGCTGAACCAGCCCTTGGGAAATACGCGGCACTATTTCTACCGCGGATTGGAGCGCCTGCGAAAGAGTGCGTTTGTGCAGAGGCTTCGGGAAACGAAACGATGCTAACGATTCAAGACGGCGGCGAAGAGCACGAAAAATATAAGGAATTATGCGCTTTGGCGGCTTCGGGCAACCTTGCTCCATTGGAACTGGCCGAGTTGCGGGTTCACCTGGAACATTGCGAGTCTTGCCAGGAGGCATTCGCGCAATATCGGATTTTGAATACGGAGGGAATACCCACGCTTGCCGAGGGTTATCTTCGAAGACCAGAGCGGGTTGTCTGGGATGACTCGGCGGTACGCGAGAAACTGTGGACGAGCATACTTACCCAGCAGCAAAATTTGCCGGAACAAAAAAATTCAGTTCCTGCCGGGCCCGATTCTTCCTCGAAGGGCAAGGTTCGCGCGACTGCGGGAATGGCGATTGCAGCTGGCCTGTTGCTGGCTGTGGCGGCCGGTGCCTATCACCTCGGCGCACGAACACACAAACCTGAAGTCGTCATCCTGACATCCACAGACCTCGGCGACCCGTACAAAAAGCTTTCGGAGCAGAAAAGAGCCGCCGACGAATCTCTGGCTGCGCAGGAGAAGCGGCTGGTTCAGCTTCAGACTGAAAGCGCCGAAAAAGAGCAGGCGCTGGCGAAGCTGCGGGCCGCGTTGCGCGCATTGGAGAGCCGTTCAAATGAACTGATGGCGGCGAGCAGTCAGTCTGAGGCGCAATTGAAAGAGATCTCGCAACAGCGCGACGAGCTAAACGCGAAGCTGCAGGCCACCAGTCAGGCTTACAGTAACAACCAGACCGAGTTGGCAAGCCTCCGCTCCGAACGCGACAAGGCAGCAATGCGTACCACGTTCCTGGAGTCAAAGATTGAAGAACTCACCGCCAGGAATCGTGACCAGGACCGCCGTCTGAAGGATGCCGAACAATATCTCACTTCAGACCGGGATATCCGCGAATTGATGGGCGCCAGAAAGCTCTACATCGCGGACGTGTTTGACGTGGATGGCAGCAGCCGGACCCAGAAGCCCTTTGGGCGCGTTTTTTATACGCAGGGGAAATCCCTCATTTTCTATGCGTTCGATCTCGATCGGCAGCCCGGCGTTATGAACGCCAGCACATTCCAGGTCTGGGGGCAGCGCGAAGCACCGCAGGGTGAGCCTGCTTCCCCGATGAATCTGGGCATCCTTTATATGGACAACGAGACTAACCGGCGCTGGGTGATGCGGTTTGATGACCCCAAGCAACTGGCGGAGATCGACGCCGTCTTCGTGACGGTTGAGCCGCGGGGCGGAAGTCATAAGCCGACGAGCAAGCCGTTCTTGTACGCGCTGCTTCGCAATCAAGCCAATCATCCCTAGAGCCCGTCCCGCGGAATCCCCCATAAGCAGACCATCGACCTGCGCCCCGCTGCGCGGGTACGTCCGCGACAGGACCAGCACTTCCGGGGTCTCATGTCTCAAATCCGAGTAGTTGGTACACATCGCCTAATGTTTTCGTACTAATTGGCAGAACACTTATTTGTCGAAGTCATGGTGTGGAAGCTGAAGTTCTACCGAACGGAGCTTCACGGTTGGGGTGTGTTTGTTGGAATCAGTGATGGCACGCAGTGAATCGTGGAAACAGGGAGCGTGGGGGATGAAAAACTTGCGTTTTGTTGTTTTGAGTGTGTTGGCGTTGGCGTTGTGCCTTTCGGTCGCGGGCCTTTTTGGCAATCCACTCGCCGCCCAGACAACTTACGGATCAATAGCTGGGACGGCTACGGATGCCTCGGGAGCGGCGATTGCCGATGCCCAGGTAACCCTGACCAACTTAGGTACGGCAGAGAAGAGGGTGGCCCAGTCCGGGGCCGACGGCCTGTACGACTTCGTGAACCTGCTGCCTGGCCGTTATAGTATCGTTGCAGAAAAGACGGGGTTCAAGCGCATCACCCGTCCGGAAGTTGTCGTGGAGGTCGGACAGTCGGTTCGAATTGATATCACCCTGCAAGTAGGCGACGTCAATCAAACCATTGAGGTCACCGGCGAAACACCTCTCCTGCAAGCAGAAACATCTTCCATCGGACAAGTGGTTGAGCAACGCAAGGCAAACGAACTGCCCCTCAACGGCCGCAACGTTTTTAGCCTGATTACGCTAGCCCCTTCCGTGGTCCCGCAGGGCAGCGCAGGCGGCACGCCCGTCGGAGTCAATCCTTTCGGCTGGGGCAACTTTCAGGTGAACGGTTCATTTGGCAACGAAAGCGCGGAATACCTGGACGGGCAGCCACTCAATATCGGCTACATCAACCTTCCCGTGGTGATTCCGACCCAGGACTCGATCCAGGAGTTCAAGGTCCAGACCAGCAACCTGGGAGCGGATTGGGGCAAGTTCTCCGGCGGCGTCATCAACCTGAGCACGAAGTCGGGAAGTAACGGCTTGCACGGCGAAGCGTATGAGTACCTGCGAAACCGGGTGCTGAATGCGAACGATCCGTTCAACAAGGCCAGCGAAATTCTCAACAAGCAACCGAACAAGGCGCCGGCATTCACGCAAAACCAGTTCGGCGCAAACGCCGGCGGTCCGCTCATCATTCCTCACGTTTATGACGGCAAGGACAAAACGTTCTGGTTCTTCAGTTGGGAAGGTTTCCGTCTTCGCCAGGGTGCTTCGCCGGTCCAGACAACGGTTCCCACCCCGGCCGAATTAGGGGGAGATTTCTCTGCGGCGGGCATCGCTCCGATCATGGACCCTTGCGGCGGGGCCGTTAATGCCAACGGGGCCTGCGCGGGGAGCACTGCAACGGCCACACAATTTGTTTCCTTCCCCACCGGGCCCAATGGCAACCCGCTCTGCACGAACGCCGCAGGATGCCTGAACATCATTCCCACGGCACGCCTGAACGCAACCTCGCTGGCTTTGGAAAAGCTTTGGCCGGCTGCGAACCAACCTTGCGCCGGTACTGATCCGAAAATCGGCTGTATAAAGAACTACTCCAAATCCTACGGCACTGGCGGCAACCAAAACCAGGTAGTCGGCCGGCTCGATCATGCCATTACCAACAATCAGCACATCTTTTTCCGGTACACCTACTGGAACGTGTTGGATTTGCCGCAGGATCCCTTGGGCACCGGACTCTGCCAGGACCGTTGCGCGGAAAAGTACGACAGCAGCGCCCCCGCCCTAGGCTACAACTGGACCGTAACGCCAAATACAATCGTTGGCATTATCGCGAGCCTCAGCCGCTTTGCCTATGATCGCGCCCCCAAGAACTCCGGCTTCGACCTGACCACCATCGGCTGGCCGGCGCAGTACAATGCGGCCATCCCGTCAGGCGCCCGGACGCCGCCGACACCGTGCGTGTTTGACTTTGCAGACAACGTCATGTGCTCGCAAGGCCAGAGCTTCATCACGGACCGCAACACACAGTTCAACCTCGGTCCGAACATCACGCTCGTGCGCGGCAAACACACGGTGAAACTCGGTTTCCAACTTGAAATCGGGCGTGACAACTACGCTCAGACCAACGTTGCCAGCGGCGCCTTCGCATTCTGCGGCGCGGGCCTCCCTTGCTTCACTGGCAATGGATTTGGCGATTTCCTGCTGGGCTATGCGGACAACCCAAGCAGTGTCGAGAACCACTTCTTCGGCCAGGCTGTTGTCCCTGCGCTGGTGGCAGGACAGCAAATCTACCGCGGATTCTACGTCGACGACACCTTCCGGATTACCAACAAACTGACCCTTAACCTCGGTCTCAGGTACGAATTGCAGGGACCATGGTCGGAGCGCTTCAACCGGCAGTCCCAGTTCGATCCCAATGCTCAGAGCTGGCTGGCCAACCCGGCCATCACTGCGGGTTTGCCGAATGTTCCTGGTCTACCAGGGCTGAAGGGAGACGTTGCCCTGGTCAGCACGGGCCAACGCACAAACATCCCGCTTCCGAAAGACAATGTTGCTCCCCGCCTAGGTTTCGCCTATAGCTGGGATCAGAAAACGGTTATTCGTGGCGGCTACGGAATCTTCTGGATTCCCAACTACGTCTCGTTCGGGCTGAATCCGAATAACGATTTCGTGAATGACGCGACGACCTCCTACACCGGAACGATTGACGGCACGCACCCGGTAAACACGATCAACACTCCGTTTCTCCCAGTGGTCGTGCCCCCAGTTGGCCGGACCCTCGGCGCTCTGGGAACCTCGCAGTACGCCACCCAGGTGGTGCAAAACTTCACCATCGCCGATCGCAACGATCACCCGGCTGGCTACGTGCAGCAGTGGAACCTCAACATCCAGCGAAATCTCCCGTGGAATTTCTTTGTTTCCGCTGCGTATGTGGGATCCAAAGGCACGCACCTGGCGTTATATGACTCTCAAATCGACCAGATCGGAGATAACTACCTGGCATCGGCTGCGACGCAATGTGCGGCGCAGGTTGCCGCCACGGGAAAGCGTTGCGACGCAACGGGGGTAACGCTGCTGCAGTCGGTTCCCAATCCATTTTACGATCCGACCACGCAAACCGCTTTTGCCTTGTCCGGGCCAACCACCACTGTTGGGCAGCTGGCGCGCCCCTTTCCGCAATTCACAGGCTTGAAACTTGCAGGCCAGGGCAACTACGACAGCACCTATCACTCCTTGCAACTCACGGTCGAACGCCGCTTCGCGAGCGCCGGTTCGCTGCTGGTTGCCTACACAAACTCGAAGCTCATCACGAATGCGGACACACTGACCAACTGGCTCGAAGCCGCCACTGGCAGCATCCAGGACTTCAATAACCTGCGCGGCGAGCGTTCGCTGTCCTCGCAGGACGTGCCGCAGCGCCTCGTCATCAGCTACGTTCTCGACCTCCCCTTCGGCCACGGCAAGAAGTATTTGTCCGGCTTCAACGGGCCGATGGACAAGGTCGTCAGCGGCTGGGGCATCGACGGCGTAACCACATTCCAGAAGGGCTTCCCGCTGGTGTTCACCAACGGCAACGCCAATTACACGACCTCGTTTGGCGGTGGTTCGCGGCCGAACAGGGTTCCCGGCTGCAACACGTCCAGGCCATCCGGCGTCCCACAATTAACCGAGTGGTTCAACACAGCTTGTTTCGTTTCACCGGCAGACTTCACATTCGGCGACGAATCGCGCACCGATCCCAGGCTGCGTGGTGCTGGCGTGAACAACTTTGATTTCGCACTGTTCAAGCGCACCCAGTTTGGCCCCGACAACAAGTTGGGACTGGAGTTCCGGAGCGAGTTCTTCAACCTCTTCAACCGGACGCAATTTGCTCCGCCGAACACCAGCGTCGGCTCTTCAACCTTCGGGCAGGTAACCAGCATTTACCCTGGCACCAACCCGCGGCTCATCCAGTTCGGATTGAAGTTCCTGTTCTAATTATCACCCAGGGAGCGCCCGGGATGGATGCTGAGGAGGCGTCCATACCGGGCGCATCTATTTGTATCTGATGGCTGTCGATTGTTCCCTCCCACCGACACAAGACTTTCACCACCCCGCTTCGTGTTAGCCTATTTGCGCATCCTAAAAGACGATATCCACTGCTGTGCTGCGGTATTGCAGGCCAAGGAGACACGCGAAGAGATGCCTTGCCGACTTACGCGTCGTGATTTTCTGAACTACGCGGCGATGGCCGCTGCTGCGCCTATCTTTGAAGTGAAACCGCTGCGCGGCATCGATTTCCTGTTGCAGAATTCCCCGACTCCCCGGAAATTCCTACTTGAAACCATGCCGGGCGGCATGGCTTTGTTCGATTACAACAACGATGGCCTTCTCGATATCTTCCTCGTCAACGGAGGAAGGATTACGGAAGGCCTGCACGTTCCGGAAAATTTCGAGCGGAGCAATCCCCGCTATTGGAATCGCCTGTACCGACAGAACCGCGACGGGAGCTTTCTGGACGTTACCGAGGCGGCGGGACTGGCCAATGCGGGGAATGGGAATTACGGCATGGGAGTGGCGGTGGGCGACTACGACAACGACGGGCACGCCGATTTATATGTGACCAGTTACGGCAAGAATATCCTGTATCACAACAACGGAGATGGAACGTTTAGGAATGTAACTGCCAAGGCCGGGGTGTCGGGCGGAGGCTGGTCTGTCTCCGCGGGCTTCTTCGATTACGATAATGATGGCAGGCTCGACCTGTTCGTGACCCGCTACATGGACTGGGATACCGATCACAACAAGATTTGCGGCGGCGACTGGCATACCTACTGCCCGCCGAACGCATTCCCGGCGACGACTTGCCTGCTCTATCATAATCGCGGCGATGGAACTTTCGAGGATGTGACCGAGCGTTCGGGCCTGGCTGCCAAGAAAGGGCGCGCACTGGGCGTGGCGTTCGCGGACTACGACGGCGACGGCTTTACGGACATATTTGTTGCGAACGACGGCATGCAGCAGTACCTCTTCCACAACAACGGCGACGGGACATTTACGGAGTGCGCGCTGGAGTCTGGCGTGGCGTTTACGGCCGACGGCAAGGGAATGTCGGGCATGGGCGCCGTTTTTCAGGATTACGATAACGATGGACGCCCGGATGTGCTGGTGACGGTGTTGCCGCGCGAAATCTACAGCCTGTATCACAACGAGGGTGGCGGCATTTTCAACTATGCCAGTCTCGAGGCCGGGCTCGGCGCCCTGACGTCGTTGAGCGCGGGATGGGGCGTGGGCCTGGAAGATTTCGACAATGACGGCTGGAAGGATTTGTTCGTTGCGCAAAGCCACGTGCTGGACAATGTGCAGGACATTGATGCCTCGCTGCGCTATAAGGAGCTGCCGTTGCTCGCGCTGAATCACAAGGGACACTTCGAACGCGCAGATTCCGGCGTCACCAAACCACTTGCAGCCCGCGGCGTAGCCTTCGGCGATATCAACAACGACGGGTGCATGGACGCTCTGATTTCATGCCTCGGCGGGCCGCCGGTCCTACTGCTCAACCGTGGCGGCGGAAATAATCACTGGCTCTCCATCGCGCTGCAGGGAACTCGTAGCAATCGGGACGGCTACGGCGCGCGAGTGAGCGTGAACGGGCAAACACGCGTTGCGACTTCTGCCGGAAGTTACCTTTGCGCCAACGACAAGCGTCTTCACTTCGGGCTGGGATCCTCAGAGAACGCAACGATTGAAATTCTCTGGCCTTCCGGCGCCAAGCAAATCCTCAATGACGTTCGCGCCGACCAGTTCCTGCAGGTCCGCGAACCGGAGCGTTCATGATTCATCTCTTCTTGTTTGCGTGGCTTGCGGGCCAAGCCGGAACATCCGATGCGATGCAACATCTGCAGGCGGGCCTCGAAGCTCGCAAGCAACATCAAATCGATGCCGAGATTACGGAGTTTCAGAAAGCCACGGAGAGCGACCCTAACTTGGCGGATGGGTTTGTGAATCTGGGCGCCGCCTACATGGAAAAGCACGACTACGGTGCGGCGATCACTCCTCTAAAACGCGCCCTTGAGCTCAGCCCGGACCTTCCTCTCGCTCACCAACTCATTGGTTATGCGCTTCTGTCAGAGGGGTACTCGGCGGAGGCGATTCCTCATTTGCAACGTGTCGGCGCGCTGGACGCGCTGGGCATCGCGCAGATTGAATCCAACCAGCTGACGGAAGCGGTCTCCAGCTTCACTGCGGCTCTCGCGCAGCGCCCGGGCGATCCGGACCTGTTGTACTATCTCGGCCACGCGAGCGGGCTGCTTTCCAAGGACGCGATTGACAACTTGCTGGCGACTCATCCGGATTCTGCGCGGGCGCACCAGGCGCTCGCTGAAAACTACTTCGTCCTCCGCCAAATGCCGCAAGCGGAAATGGAATTCCTTGAGGCACTGCGCTTGCGGCCGGATTTACCGGGACTTCATTTGGAACTCGGCCAGGTCTATGCAAACTCCGCGCAATGGCCAAAGGCAGAGGTCGAATTTCGGGCGGAGCGCAAATTGCGCCCGGGGAACGCCGAAGCCGCCTACCGCCTGGGCGCGGCGTTGCTCCAGCAAGGGAAGGCCCACGACGCGCTGCCTGAGCTGGAGAGATCGAATGAACTGAAGCCCGAAATGCCGGAAACCCTGTACTCACTCGGCAAAGCCGCCTCGTTGGATGGGGACAGCACCACAGCGGAGGGGGCGTGGCAGAAGGTAATTGAAGTTGAAAAAAATACCTCGCTCGCCGCGCAAGCGCATTTCGGACTTGCTGGCTTATATCGCAAGCAAGGGAAAACCGCCCAGGCGCAACATGAGATGCAAGAGTTCCAGAAACTTCAGGGCACGATCGGCCCGCCCCGTTCAGAAAAGTAGGCTCTCCACTTGGCCCATCCGCTGGCTTCCACGCAAATTGCGGAAGCCTCGCCGCATTGTTTTCGCCTGAGTCACTGAAACAGAAATCCAGGAAGACCGCTGGAAGCAAGCAAAGTTCGAGCGGCTAGCTAGGAGCCAGCCGCTCGATGATTTGCGCGGGATTTACACCGAAGTTAGAACCGGTAGATCACACCAGCCGATGGCTGGGCAGTGTTTGTTGTCAGGCCAGAGCGTAGTGCATTCACACCGAAGTCCGGGCGCCCGTAAACGAGCCCGCGGTATTGCAAGCGGAATGAAAAGTGCCTGGTGAAATCGTAATCAACGCCGCCGCCATAGACGAACGTGGCTTTCGCCTGGTTTCCCGCACCAGGCACGGTCGCTCCCGCGCTCTGTGTCGGGGCAAATACGAGTGCGCCGGTGCCCGCCAGAACGTAGGGGTTGAATCGCGCCGTCCTCCAGGGAAGGTTCACAACCCCGGCAACAGTGGTCTGGTGGACATTCGATTGCACGTTCAAGGAACCGCTGGAAGAAATATTCTGTTGGGTATCGCGATTCCAGCCGTAGCTGACATCGGCGGCAAACCAACGATTAAAATGATGGCGATAACTGACAAGGATTCCCCCGGAATTCGTGCTGTGCTGATTCAATACGTTGCTGCTCGAGTCTTTGGTGAACAATCCCGTGCCCTGGACCCCGATTTCCTGGGTGCTGCGTTCGTCGGCCCGCGCGCCTGAGATGAACATGAAAAACACTCCAAACACAACTGTAGCGATTGATCTGAACTTCATTCTTGCTTTCTCCCTTGGTTGGTTTTGAATCCATGCGACGAACTTTATGAAACCATCGCATGGACTTCCTGAACCGCTGAAGCGCCGCCTTTTTGTTTGCGTCGCGCCTTTTTTTGAGCGGCGTTGAGTCCTGGGCGAACCCGCCGCGCAAATCCCACAATAGAATCCCTGCAATCAGCGTCCCATGCGATTTAAAGCGGCTTTTGATACACAGAGCGTGCCCAATCGCGATCGAGCTGTCTATTCGCTGCTCGCAGTATTTGTTTGATTCGGACTTTGCTGATTCTGCTCACCCCTGAATCTGAAGCAGGAATCTTTTTGACGCATCCTCAGGCTTAGATGACGGGTGATGAAAGGAAGTTACCTGCGAGCTGAAAGTTTCTTTCAGAAAATATACACACCAACAGTTCAATCATTATTATTCCGTCGAAAGTGTCAATTGTTTCGCCCATCCGGCCGGAAATAAGTTAAAAAGTAATATTTTATTTTTGAAATGGAATACCGGAAGGAAATTACCTGCCACTACAAATTTAAGAAGTACAATCCACAAAATGGAAGAAAGGCTTTTCCACAAAAGAACAAATCTAAAGGACCATGCTGCGCGCTTGGGCATTACTTCTGGATTTCTCGTGCTGTATTCTTCGCGCGGCCAATTTCGCGCGACGACTTTGCGCCGGCGCATTGTGCGCCGATAAGAACCGAGCTAGAGTAAGGGCATTTGGAAAAGCCAATTGTTTATTGCCGGGAACCCATACCCAGGCGCGAAAGAAATGCTGATCAATGGCTGATCGAGGCATAACGAAATGGATGGCGCGGCCCGATGTATCACGCGCCTTGCCTTACGGACTGGCGATCGCTTCGGTCACGAGCGCACTGTTGCTGGAGCTGATCTTCATACACTTTCACCTGCCCCGCGCGTTCGCCGCGTTCGCCTTGTCGGCCATCGCGATCACTTTCTGGTACGGTGGCACAAAACCGGGCATCGTCGCGGTCCTGCTGGCGATCATGATCCGCAGCTATCTATTCGAAATTGGGATCTCCGCCGTTTCGCGAGTTCTTTACGACCTGGTATTCGTGATTTTTGCCGTGCTGATGAGCTGGCTGAAGCGAAGACGCAGCGAACTCGAAGAAAAAGTCGCGGAGCGAACCGCGGAACTGACGCAGATGAACGAAGAGCTGAAAAACGAAATTGCCGAACGCAAAAAGGCTGACGAAAAGCTTCGACGGAGCGAAGCCTACCTCCTGGAAGGCCAAAGACTGGTGCACATGTTCAGCTGGGCCCATGATGCGGCGACGGGCAAGGTGACCAGCTCGCCGGAAGTGCGCCGGATTTTCGGGGCTGCGCCCGAGGAAGATGTATCAACTTACGAATTCTTTCTCGACAGGATTCATCCGGAGGACCGGCCCGGCGCCGAACGCGACTTCGCCGAGGCGGGACATTCGAAAATTAGCTACGAGTCCGACTACCGGATCATCCTTCCCGATGGTTCGATTAAGAACATCCACACGATCGGGCATCCTGTTTTCAACGATTCGGGCGTTATCGTGGAATTTGTCGGAACCGCGATGGATGTGACCGAACAACGCCGCGCGAGAGCCGAGTTAGAGACGGCTTTCGAAGAGATCAAGAAACTAAAAGACCAACTCCACGACGAGAACCTGGCGCTGCGCGAGCAGATCGATCAAGCATTCATGTTCGAAGAGATTGTTGGGTCATCCCCCGCGCTCCAATCCGTGCTCTCCAAAATCCTGAAGGTTGCTCCCACGGACTCGACTGTGCTGATTACAGGGGAAACCGGAACCGGCAAGGAACTGATTGCCCGCGCCATTCATAAGCGTTCGCAGCGCTCCGGCAGGGCGTTTATCGCAGTGAATTGCGCTTCCATTCCTGCTTCGCTGATCGCCTCGGAGTTGTTTGGCCATGAGAAGGGAGCGTTCACAGGCGCGCTGCAACGGCACCAGGGCCGATTTGAGCTCGCGCATTCAGGCACCATTTTCCTCGATGAAGTCGGTGAACTCCCCGCGGAGACCCAGATCGCGCTTTTGCGCGTCCTTCAGGAGCATCAATTCGAACGAGTGGGGGGCACTCGAGTTCTTCCAACCGACGTTCGAGTAATCGCCGCCACCAACCGCGACTTGCGGGCGGCTGTCGCTTCTGGCACCTTCCGTGCCGACCTGTTTTACCGGCTGAATGTGTTTCCGGTCGAAGTTCCTCCGCTTCGACAGCGGAAGGAAGACATTCCCATGCTGGTGGAATATTTTGTAAAGCGGTACGCGGAAAAAGCGGGCAAGCAGATTTACAAGATCGACAAAAATACGATGGAGCTTTGCCAGACATATCCATGGCCCGGCAACATCCGCGAGTTGCAAAATATTATCGAGAGGTCGGTGATCCTTTGCAGCAGCGATACTCTTTGGATTGACGACGCATGGCTTACGTCGGAGGAAGAAGTCTCCCGGCCGGAGTTGGCCGCACCGCTTACGGAAACCCTCCAGAACCAAGAAAAGGAAATCATCGAAGCCGCCCTTTCAGCCTCCGGGGGAAGAGTCGCTGGGCCAAATGGGGCTGCGGTCAAACTTGGAATTCCCCGCTCGACCCTGGATTCAAAGATCAAGCAGCTGAAGATCCGTAAGTACAAGTACGCCCCTGAGCCGTAATAGTATGTCGCCCGACTGACGAAAATTCGGCACTTCCCGAATTTTCGTGACCAATTCTCGCCGTTACTCATTTATTTTCAACTAATTACGTATGGCCAAACCATTGCAATACTTGTGTGCCAGCGGGCCTGATTCAAAGGAAGGGACGGGCCGCTGAGGCCGAACAAGGGGCTTAACAACGTATCCCATGACCCTAAAGATTGAGAGATCGGTGCAACAAGGATCCACGGTTTTCGCGCTTAGCGGTCGGCTTGAGGCCGAGCATATCGAGGATTTGAGGAGGCTCTTCGAACTTCAGAATGGCTCGCCGGCCGTTGTATTGGATCTGCGGGAACTTCGACTGGCCGACCGCGCGACGGTCAAGTTTCTGGCAGGCTGCGAAGCAGGCGGAGTGCGGCTGAAAAATTGTCCGGCATATATCCGGGAGTGGATGAGAAAAGAGAAGGATTGAGGTAAGAACCGCGTTGATGTAAGGGCGGGCACGAGGAGAAAGCGATGAACATTGAATTGACGGGTGCATCGAGAGCTGAAGAGATAAATGCAATCGCGGGGGGCAGCCTTGCGGGATGGAGCGAGGGTAAATTGATAGCCGCCGCGAAAAGCGGTCATGGTGTCGCGTTCGGCGTGCTTTGTGAACGTCATGCAGAGATGATTCTCCGGGTGACGTTCCGGATCACCCGCAATCGCGAGGACGCGGAAGACGCGGTGCAGGATTCCTTCATGAGCGCCTTCGTTCACCTCGCCAATTTCGATGGCCGCTCCCGTTTTGCGACCTGGCTGACGCGCATCGCCATCAACTCGGCGTTGGGACAACTCCGCAAGAAACGCGGCATACGGGAAATTCCGATGGATGAACCCAGTCCGGCGCCGGATTCCCGGCCACACCTTGAGATTCCGGATCGCGCGCCTAACCCGGAAGAGAATTATGGTCTGCGTGAGCGGAAAGAGATAGTCGGCGCGGCGATTGGGCACTTGCGGCCGCGAAACCGAAAAGTGGTGGAAGTTCATCAATTGAGGGGGTTCTCCGTGAAGGAAACCGCGCAGATCCTGGGAATCTCCATGGCGGCGGCGAAAGCGCGGATGTTTCACGCAAGGGCTGCGCTGCGGCGAATGCCAATGCTAAGAAGTGTGCGTGAGTCGAATTGGTCAAGTGCAGGCTGACAAATAGTTTTATCGGACGCACTTTTGCGGCCGGAATAGATCGAGGAACTGATTTATGTGGATCGTTAGACTGGCACTAAAGCAACCGCACACCATCGTGGTGATGGCTATCCTGATCTTGATTCTCGGGTCGCTGGCTATCGTTCGCACTCCCACGGATATTTTCCCGAACATTAATATCCCCGTCGTCAGCATCATCTGGACATTTAACGGACTTGCGCCTCAGGACATGGCCGACAGGATCATCTCGATCACCGAGCGAAACCTGACGACAGTCGTGGATGACATCAGCCACATTGAGTCGCAATCTCTGAACGGCATCGCGGTGGTTAAAGTGTTCCTGCAACCAAGCGCGAGTATCGACAAAGCCCTCGCGCAAATCACGGCAAGTTCGCAAACCCAGTTGAAGCAGTTGCCCCAGGGAACGACACCGCCCCTGATCATCACCTACAGCGCGTCGACCGTGCCGATCCTGCAGCTCGGACTCTCCGGAAAAGGGCTTTCCGAACAGCAACTCAACGACTACGGGTTGAACTTCATCCGCACAAGATTGGTTACAGTCCCCGGGGCGGCCGTCCCTTACCCATACGGGGGAAAGCAGCGGCAAGTCCAAGTAGACCTGAACACCACGGCTCTTCAGGCAAAAGGGCTTTCCCCGTTGGATGTCGTCAGCGCCATTTCAGCGCAAAACCTCATCCTCCCCACCGGCACGTCAAAAATCGGCTCCAAGGAGTATGACGTAGATATCACTAACGGGGCTCCGCAAACCATCGCCGAGCTGAACCGAATCCCGATCAAAACGATCGGAACCACGACCATCTACGTGAGTGACGTCGCCTATGTTCGCGACGGCTTTCCGCCACAGACCAATATTGTTCGCGTGGATGGACAGCGCTCGACGCTTGTAACGGTCCAAAAATCCGGCTCGTACTCCACTCTCGACATCATCACGGGGATCAAGCAACTGCTTCCCCAGATTAAACAGACTCTACCTCCTGAATTGAATGTGAGCTTGCTGGGAGATCAGTCCATCTTTGTTCGCGGTGCGATTACGGGTGTTGTGAAAGAGGCGGCGATCGCCGCTTGTCTCACGGGCCTGATGATCCTGATTTTCCTGGGAAGCTGGCGAAGCACGGTGATCGTCGCTGTCTCCATACCTCTGGCCATTTTCTGTTCAATCGTCATTTTCAGTGCGCTGGGAGAAACCATCAACATCATGACTCTCGGTGGCCTGGCGCTGGCGGTGGGAATCCTGGTGGATGACGCAACCGTCGAGATCGAGAACATGAACCGCAACATTGATATGGGGAAAGAAATCGAGCACGCCATCCTGGATGGAGCCGAGGAAATCGCGACCCCAGCTTTCGTTGCGACGCTGTCCATTTGCATCGTTTTCGTCCCTATGTTTCTCCTCACCGGTGTGGCGCGTTACCTGTTTGTGCCACTGGCGGAAGCGGTGGTGTTTGCGATGCTGGCATCTTACTTTTTGTCGCGGACGCTGGTTCCCACGATGTCCAAATATCTTCTCCAGGGGCACGAGCACGACGTGGAACACCATTCGCTCTCGAGCCGCAATCCGTTTGTTCGCTTGCAAGTCCGGTTTGAGCATGGATTTGAAAGTGTGCGCAACGCGTATCACGGATTGCTGGAGCGCTGCCTCGATCATCGGAAAGCGTTCGTTACTGCCTTCTTTGTTGCGTGCGTTACCTCGCTCGCAGTTGTCGCGCCGTGGCTGGGACAAGACTTCTTCCCCAGCGTCGACAGCGGAACGTTTAAGCTCCACATGCGCGCCCCCACGGGAATGCGGATCGAAGAGACGGCGCGCCTCTGCGACCTCGTCGAACGGTCCATCCGGCAGCAACTTCCCATAGGCGCGGTAGCGAGCGTCATTGACAATATCGGCTTGCCCTACAGCGGACTGAACCTTTCCTACAGCAGTTCCGCCCCTGTGGGAACCTCGGACGCCGACATCCTGGTTACCCTGAACGAACACGGGCACGTCACGGGCAAGTATGTCCACGACCTTCGGCTCGGCTTGGCGAAACAGTTTCCGGGAGTTACCTTTGCGTTTCTGCCGTCCGACATCGTGAGCCAAATTCTCAATTTTGGGCTTCCGGCTCCGATCGACATTCAGATCGTTGGCAACAATCTTGCGGCAAACCGTAAATACGCGAACGCATTGCTCGAACAAGTGCGCCGTGTCCCCGGAATCGCGGATCCCCGCATCCAGCAGCCTTCGGATCAGCCGTACATGCATCTTTTCGTGGATCGCACCAAATCGCAGGAGATTGGTTACACGGCTCACGACGTCGCACAAAATCTGTTGGTCTCGTTAAGTGGCAGCTTCCAAACTTCGCCGACGTTTTGGGTCGATCCACGAAATAAGGTGAGCTATCAGATAGCGACGCAGACGCCGCAGTATCGCGTGGACACTTTGCAGGATCTCGAGAATGTGCCTGTCACCGGGACGACGCCCGATTTTCCGCCGACCATCCTCGCAAACGTGGCTTCCGTACAGCGTGGGACGGGTGAAGCTGTCATCTCCCATTACAACATTATGCCGGTCCTCGATATCTTTGGCTCCATTCAGGGGCGCGACCTTGGCGGGGTTTCTCGCGACATCAACCGCATTCTTGAAAAAACCAAAAGCCAGGTCCCGCGTGGGTCACAAGTCGTGATGCGCGGACAGGTGCAAACCATGAACGCATCATTCACGGGGCTCCTCGCGGGATTGATGTTTTCCATTGTTCTCGTCTACCTGTTGATCGTGGTGAATTTCCAGAGCTGGCTCGATCCGTTCATCATTATCACCGCACTTCCCGCGGCGCTGACCGGGATTGTGTGGTTTCTCTTCGCCACCCACACGACGCTCAGCGTGCCGGCGCTCACCGGCACCATCATGTGCATGGGCGTGGCAACATCCAACAGCATCCTGGTGGTTCAATTCGCCAGGGAGAAAATGGCGGAAGGCAAAGACCCGCTTGCCGCTGCGCTGGATGCGGGTTTCACGCGCTTTCGCCCGGTGTTGATGACCGCGATGGCCATGATTATCGGAATGGTGCCAATGGCTTTGGGGCTCGGCGACGGCGGCGAGCAAAATGCGCCGCTCGGGCGCGCCGTCATCGGCGGCCTGCTGTTCGCGACTGTCTCGACTTTGTTTTTTGTTCCCACGGTCTTCAGCATTCTGCACGGTATGCGTCGCCGCACAGCGGAAAACGCGATTCCGTCGCAAGGCGCTTGATCAGACGAAAGAGGTTACGAATATGGAATCACAATCCAAAATATCTTCTTCACCACAGCAAAGCGCTGGCGCGAAGCAGGGCCTGCCATGGTATGGCCGGATTTCCGGGATCGTCGTCGCGCTCATTTTTGGCGGGGTGCTGGCCTACGGCATATTTGGCAGAGTGCGGGCCAGCGCGACGCTGCGCACGGAGACCGACACCCTGGCTATGCCGGTCGTCACCGTTGTCACGCCCCAACGCTCGGCGCCGACTCAGGAAATCACGCTACCCGGCAACGTGCAGCCTTTCATTACCTCGCCGATCTTTTCCCGTACCAACGGTTACTTGAAAGCCTGGCATTTCGATATCGGCGCGCATGTGAAAAAGGGCCAGCTGCTGGCCGAAATCGAGACCCCGGAAATTGACCAGCAACTCCAGCAATCCCGAAGCAATCTCGCCACCGCGGAAGCCAATCTCAGGCTCGCGGAAATCACCAAGAATCGGTATCAGGATCTGCTGAAAACCAATGCGGTTTCACAGCAAGATGTAGACAACACTGTCGGCACTTTCAACGCCAACAAGGCGATCGTCGAGGCCAATCAGGCGAACGTTAAGCAGCTTGAGACGCTGCAATCGTTCGAAAAGATTTATGCCCCGTTCGACGGCATCATCACGGCGCGCAACACCGACATCGGCGACTTGATCAACTCCGGAAGCAATGGAAATGCCAAGACAGACCTCTTTCATATTTCGCAACCCGGCGTTTTGCGCGTGTATGTCAACATTCCCGAAGAGTATTCACAGCTAACCAAACCGGGCCTTACCGCAACCCTCACCCTGGCGGAATTCCCCGGAAAAACCTTTTCGGGAAAACTCGTCCGGACGGCTGATTCCATCAACAACGCCACTCGCACGCTTTTGAGCGAAGTAGACGTCAACAATCCCACGGGCCAGTTGCTTTCGGGATCATTTGCGGAAGTCCTTTTCAAGGTTCCAACGGAGATTTCCACGTTCATTATTCCGGTGGATACTTTACTGTTCCGCGCGGAAGGATTGCGCGTGGCGGTGGTAAAGGACGGGAAGGCTGCGCTTGTTCCAGTGACACCGGGCCACGATTTTGGGGAAACGATGGAGATCGTTTCCGGGCTGAAAGGCACTGAGTCCATCATCGTGAGCCCGCCCGATTCGATCGTCCCCGGCGAACAAGTAGAGATCGCGCAGCAAACAGCTGCGGTGGTGAAGCCGTGAGTCGGACTAATCCTCCAAGAGTCTTCTTCCGCACATCCACACTCGCTCTGCCGTGGCTGCACCTTGTGGGAATGCTCGCCCTTGCCGGGTGCGCGGTTGGCCCAAAATACGTTCGGCCGGTCGCCGAAGTTCCGGCCGAGTACAAAGAAGCGGCTGATTGGAAAACCGCGCAGCCCAATGACCAGAACCTTGGGGGAGCGTGGTGGGAAATTTTTCGGGACCCTCAACTAAACGATCTCGAACAACAGGTCAACGTCTCCAACCAGAACTTGAAAGCCGCGGAGGCCGTTTACGCTCAGTCTCGCGCGCTTTTGCGCTACGACCGCGCCGCCTACTACCCCACAATCAGCGCGGGCGCATCGGCAACGCGAGACCGAATTTCGAACAATCGCCCTCCGAGCCTGGTCACAGACGGTCTCACCTATAGTGATTTTCAGATACCGCTGGAATTGTCCTACGAACTGGACGTTTGGGGGCGCGTGCGAAAGACCGTGGAAGCCCAACGCGGCCAGGCGCAGGCGAGCGCGGCGGACCTTGCAACCGTCAACTTGAGCCTGCACGCGCAACTCGCCATGTTTTACTTCCAGGCGCGCAGCCTGGATGCGCAGGAGCAACTCCTGAATTCGACGGTGGAGCAATATCAGCAGGCGCTCGATTTGACCGAAAGCCGGTTCAAAGGCGGCATCGCTTCGGAGGTGGAAGTTCAACAAGCGAGCACCCAGCTCGAGACCACGCGCGCACAAGCCATCGACGTCGGCGTGCTCCGCAGCCAGTATGAACATGCGATTGCGACTCTCATTGGGAAGCCACCCGCGTCATTCAGCCTGCCACCACTCCCCCTCACTTCCCCGCCGCCGGCAATACCGGCGCAGCTGCCTTCCGATCTTCTTGAGCGGCGGCCGGACATCGCCGCGGCGGAGAGGCGCATGGCTTCAGCCAACGCGCAGATTGGCGTCGCCAAGGCGGCGTATTACCCGGTCATCGGATTGAATGCCTTGGGCGGTTTCGAAAGCGGTGTTATATCCACGTTGCTCTCTGGCCCCAGCGTCCTCTGGTCGGCTGGAGGCTCCGCGGTCGCTCCCATCTTTGACGGGGGAAGGCGGCGCGCCAATCTCGATCAGGCCGTCGCAGGCTACGACGAAACAGTTGCCAACTACCGCCAGACGGTGCTGACCGGCTTCCAGCAAGTGGAAGACAATCTGGCGTCATTGCGAATCCTGGAAAAAGAAGCGGACACCCAACAGCGCGCGGTCGTTGCGTCGCAAAAATCCCTGGATTTATCGCTCACCCGGTATCGAGGCGGAATCACCAGTTATCTCGAAGTGACCACCGCGCAGAGTGCGGCGCTGGTTGACGAAGTGACAGCGGTGAATATCCTTGGGCGCCGGTTGACCAGCGCCGTGCAGCTGATTCAGGCACTCGGTGGAGGCTGGGACCGCTCCGCCCTGCCGGAACATCCAGAATGCTGCGGAAGGCTCGGCAGCAACTCCAAGTAATATATCGGTGCCGCGCCCGCTATCTTGCGCCCACGGGCTCGCCGGTCCGCGCAACGCTGGCTTTGCCCATCGACCCGTCCAACAGGTGCAGAGCTTCTTCAACAATGTCCAGCCCCTGCCGAAGTTCCTCTTCGTTGATGATCAACGGCGGGCAAACCCAAAGCATGTTGAACCGGATGAATGCGTATAAATGCCTGGATTTTAAATGCGCGGCAAGCTTGCTCATTTCCGGGCTGCTTCCGTTGAACGGAGCCAGTGGCTCGCGCGTTGACTTGTCCTTTACAAGTTCCAGAACGCTGAACAGTCCTTTGTAGCGAACGTCGCCCACGCAGGCATACTTTTGCTTCATCGCTTCCAGGCGCGAGGCGAGATACCGGCCCTGTTTCTCAACATTTTCAAAAATCTTTTCCTCTTCATAGATGTGCAGATTGGCCACTGCCGCCGCGCAGCACACCGGGTGGCCGCTGTAGGTCAGTCCGCCCCACAGCATGTTGGTCTCGAAATAATTCGCAACCTTGTCGGAGACGATCACGGCGCCGAGCGGCATATACCCGCTCGTCAGGCCCTTCGCGCAGGTAACGATGTCCGGCTTGATGCCGAAATGCTGCGTTGCCAGCCATTTTCCAGTGCGCCCAAATCCGGCCATCACTTCATCGTCAATCAGCAGAATGCCGTATTTATCGCAGAGCGCGCGGAGCTTCGGATAATAATCGTCCGGCGGCACCAGCAAGCCGTTCGATCCTGTGATGCCCTCCACCATAATCGCGGCGATACTGTGCGACCCTTCCATCTGAATCACTTCTTCGATGTGACTGACACACTCGCGATGGCAGGTTTCTACTTTCTGGCCAAACGGGCAGCGATAGCAATATGGATCGAACACGCGAACAATGCCGGGAATGCCCGGCTCGACGGCCCAGCGCCGCGGGTCACCGGATGCGGTCATTGAACCCATCGTGGCGCCATGATAGCTGCGGTAGCGGGTAATGATTTTGTCCCGGCCGGTAACGAGTCGCGCCATTTTGATGGCGTTTTCGTTCGCCTCTGAGCCGCCGAGAGTGAAGAATGCTTTCGCCAAACCGGTTACTTCGGCAAGTTTCTTGCCCAGCGATCCGCGCGGTTCCGTGGCAAAGCTCGGGCCCGCGAAGCAAAGCTCATCCACCTGCTTCTTGATCGCCTCCAGCATCTTGGGGTGCTGGTGTCCTACGTTGAGATTGATGAGTTGCGAGCTGAAATCCAGCCAGCGCTGGTCATCTCCATCCCAGAACCAGACGCCCTGGCCGCGTTTCATGTGTATCGGATTCGACGCACCCTGCACCGACCACGAGAACATCGTGTAGTCGCGATTTTCCTGCACTACTTTCAGCGATTTGGCATCCATACTCGATTTTCCTTCCCAGCCCAGTCAGTTGGCTCGCAAAATCCAGTCCGCTGTCTTGGTGGCCAGCCGGTCCAGCGCGGCCACGGACATTTCCAGGTGCTCTTCCCGGGTGTCCTCAATCTTGTTATGGCTGATGCCGCGCAAAGATTGCACAAACATCATAACCGTTGGAATGCCTGCGCGCGAGACCTCCGCCGCGTCGTGCAAAGGGCCAGAGGGAAGCCGGTGAGAGCCGCCGGAAATCTCACGGACGGACTGCTCACAAAGCTCGACCAGTTGAGGATGAAAGGGGATCGGCTCGATATTCCAGATTCGCGACCATTCCACCGTGCAACTTTCCTCGCTCGCAAATCGCTTGCTGGCCTCTTGCGCTTCCCGATACATCTGCGCGAGCACTTTGGCGTCCAGATCACGCTGGTCAAGAGTTGCTTCGCAGCGCCCAACAACCGCGGTGACAATTCCTGGATACGTTTTCAGGCTTCCCATCGTGCAGACCGCGTCCGAATGTTTGCCTGCAATATTCCGGATTTCCAGGGCCAGCTTCGCGGCAGCAGCCAGGGCATCTTTTCGTTGTTTCATCGGTGTGGCGCCAGAATGCGCTTCTTGCCCATGAAACGTAATTGCGTGACGCTCGACTCCTTTGGTGCCCAGAACCACGCCCAACGGCAGGCCCATTTTTTCGAGGACTGGCCCCTGCTCAATGTGTAATTCAATGTATGCCGCGGCTTTGGCGCGCTCTTTTCCGGCCTCGGAAAAATGATCCATGTGGACGCCACAACGCCGCAAAGCGTCTTCCATCGTGACGCCATCCTTGTCCGTTCGCACCCGGTCGGCGGCAATACTATGCGTTCCGGCAAAAGCGGATGAACCCAACAAGCTGCGTCCGAACCGCGCGCCTTCTTCGTCCGCCCAGTCCACCAGCCGAATCGTGACTGGCGGCTTGCCTTTAAACTCCCCTATGAATCGTCGCAACACTTCGAGCCCGGCAAGCACATTCAGGCTGCCATCAAGCCAGCCGCCGTTCGGCACCGAATCCAGATGTCCGCCGATGAGCAAAGTTTTTTCGGACGCACCTCGCAGAGTCACCCAATTATTTCCTGCGGCGTCGTAGTGGTGCTCGATTGGCAGCCCCACGAGTTTTGTCGTGAACCACTTTCGCGCTTTCTGCCACACGTCGGTCCACGCCACTCGCTGCGCGCCGTTTTCATCGGCGGTGAGCTCGCGAAGCTCTTTCAGTTCGCCGACAGTTCGTTTGGGATTCAGGCTCATGATGCGCCTCGCTCAGAAGTAGCTCGGCTCCCGTTTCAGCATACGCCCGCGGCCCCGTTCGCCCACGAATTTTCCGTCTTTCACCTGGACCTTGCCCCGCACTGTTACGACGGCGGGCCGCCCCTCAATTACCATCCCTTCGAATCCGCTGTAATCGTTATTGACGTGGTGTTTTGTTGCGGAAATCACACCGTGATAATCGAGATCGTAGATCACCAGGTCCGCGTCGCTGCCGATGGCAATCGTTCCCTTGCGCGGGAACAGCCCAAATAGCTTCGCCGGCCGTGTGCTCGCGGCGTCCACGAATCGTTCGATCTCCAGCCGCCCGCGTTTCACCCCGTAGGTGTAGAGCAAATTGATGCGATCTTCGATGCCGGGAATGCCATTGGGAATATTGGTGAACGCATCCTTCCCCAGAAGCTTTTGTTCCGCGTCGAAAGGGCAATGATCCGTGCCGACGGTATCAATCAAGCCGCGATCCAGCGCGCTCCACAGTACTCCCAAGTTCTTCTTTGCTCGTAACGGCGGAGACATGACATGCTTCATGCCTTCCACGCCGGGCTTCTCGGCGCAAGTCTTGTCCAGAAGGAAATGTGGCAGAACCGACTCGATGTAAAGTTTCACGCCGCGTTCCTTCGCTCCCAATGCCGCCTTCAGCGCTGGCTCGCAGGACAAATGCACCACGTAGCCCGTGGCCCTGGTGTTCTCCAGAAAAGCCGCAAATCGCCCGGTTCCCTCCGCCTCCACGGATTCTGGCCGGCTTGGCTCGTGCCACTCCGGCCCGGTTTTCCCTTCACTCAGCAATTTCTGCTGCAATTGGGCCACAAGCTCGGCGTTTTCACAGTGGGCAGTGACAATGACACCCAGTTGCCGTGCCAACCGCAGCGTCTGGTACATCTCCGCATCGTCCACGCCAAAGAAATTCTTGTACGCAAGGAAAATCTTGAAAGAGGCGGTCCCATCGGCCACCACCTGGCGCAATTGACCCGGTGTTTCCTTCACAAATTTGGTGACCGACATGTGAAAGGCATAATCGCAAGCGCTCTTCCCTTCCGCCTTGGACTTCCAAAGTTCGTAGCCTTGCAACGCATCATCGTTGCGATTGGGGCAGCACATCTCAATATAGGTCGTGGTTCCGCCGATCAAGGCCGCGATGCTCCCCGTTTCGTGGGTATCCTTTGCGAATGTCGCCATGAACGGCAAGTAGATGTGTACGTGCGGATCAATAAAGCCGGGAAAAACCAGCTTGCCGCTGGCATCGATCGTTTCCGTGCCAGGAGGCACCTCCAGATTCCTTCCGATGCGGCTAATCGTCTCGTCCTCCACAAAAATGTCGGCGCGCTCCCGAGCCCCGACCATGACGATTTCGCCGTTCTTGATCAGCAAAGCCATCGGAGACTCCCCCACTCTCAGTGAATGTGGATGCCCATCTTTTCCCGGTACGCTTTCATTTTCTCCCAGTCTTCGGTGACCTCGGGCTGTTTCTGGGTGATTTCATCCCAGGTCACGGACGGGCGCCCCGACGGCTCCTCCACCATGCGGATGCAGCTGTCCACTGGACAAACATTGAAGCACAAGCGGCAACCGACGCAATCCTCTTCGCGAACGAGGACACTCGGACGCGTATGGACAGCCTCTTCTCTCCCATTCGAACGGACATCGTAGCTGCCCGGCGGCACGATGCTTCCATCCTTTGCCACCAGGTCAATGCACTGGTGCGCCGTATCGTTGCATGCCACATAGCAAAGGTTGCAGCGGATGCATTTCTGCTGGTCTATCCTCGCTATCGCCTTGAACGACAAGTCAAAATTCTTGAAGTCCGAGACCCGGTGAACGCTATGGCCGACTACGTCGGAAATCCTTTTGAATCCTTTTTCATCCATCCAGTTGGAGAGCCCATCACACAGGTCTTCGATGATGCGGAATCCGTAATGCATCACTGCTGTGCAAACCTGCAGGCTGCTTGCACCAAGGAGAAGAAATTCCGCGGCATCCGACCAGCAGGAGATCCCGCCCATCCCCGAAATTGGCAGCTTCGATTCCGCCACCACCGCGTCCGTCCCGAGCGCCGACAGCATGTTCAGCGCAACCGGCTTCACTGCCGGCCCGGCATATCCTCCGTGCCCACCCTTCCCTCCGATGTTGGGAACTATTTCAAACGAATCCAGATCCACTCCGATAATCGAATTAATCGTATTGATCAGCGATAACGCGTCCGCCCCCGCGGCCACCGCCGCGCGGGCGGGCATCACAATATTCGAAATGTTGGGAGTCAGCTTCACGATCACCGGAATTTTCGCCACTTGCATCACCCAGCCGGTGATCTGCTCGCAATATTCCGGCACCTGACCGACCGCGCTGCCCATCCCGCGTTCGCTCATCCCGTGCGGGCAGCCATAATTCAGTTCGATGCCATCGGCCCCGGTATCTTGAATCTTCTTGACGATGTCGTGCCAGACTTCCGGCTTCGATTCCACCATCGCCGACACGATCACCGCGCGATCCGGCCACGCCCGCTTCACTTCCGCGATTTCGCGCAGGTTCACTTCCAAAGGGCGGTCGGAAATCAGCTCCACGTTATTGATCGCCAGCATCTTTTGCCCGCCAAAATGCCAGGCGCCATAACGATTGGAAACATTCAGCACCGGCGCGCCAATTGTTTTCCATACGGCTCCGCCCCAGCCGGCTTCAAACGCGCGATGCACCTGCGCGCCCGAATTCGATGGCGGCGCCGATGCCAGCCAAAACGGATTTGGCGACCGAATCCCCGCAAAATTAGTCCGCAGATCAGCCATTCCCCACCAGCCTTTCGTGGATCGCCCGCGCCGCCAACTTGCCATCTTGAACGGCCATCACCGTGGAAGCCGCTCCGCGCGCGCGGATGCAATCACCGCCCGCATATACACCCGGCAGGCTCGTCTGAAAATCCTCATTCACATCGATGTATCCTTTTAGAGTTTTCAAATTCAGGCGGGCTGCCAGCGAGGCTTTTTCTTGTCCAATCGCTTTCACAACCTGATCGGCCGCAATCACGAAGTGCGAACCTTCCACCGGCCGCGGCGCGGGGCGACCTGACGCGTCTTTCGGCCCTAAACTCATGCGCACGCACTCAACAGCTTCCACACTTCCCTTTTCCGTAAGGATCCGCACCGGTTGCGCCAGAAATTCAAACCGCACGCCTTCTTTCTTGATGAAATCATATTCGTGCGGATAGGCCGTCATCTCGCCGGCGGTCCGGCGATACAGCATCGTAACGTCTTCGGCGCCGCATCGTTTGGCAATCGTGGCGCAGTCGATTGCTGTATTCCCTGCTCCGATAACCACCACATTCCGTCCGATTTTCAGATTGTGGCCGTTCAGCTTGCTCTGTTCGATATATTCGAGCCCGTCGATCACTTGCTCTTCGCCTGGGATTCCCAGGTTTGGCGTCGCGCCCAACCCGAGGCTCAGGAAAATCGCGTCAAACTTTGCCTGCAACTCAGCAAGCGCCAGGTCCTTGCCGATTTCCCGTTGCGTCTCAATCCGCACTCCCAGGCGCCGAATCATCTCCACTTCGGCCAGAGAAATTCCCACCGGCTCGCGCAAGCCAATAATTCCAAAGGTGGAAAGGCCCCCGGCGAGGTCGCGTTTCTCAAACAAGGTCACATCATGCCCTTTTTTCGCAAGTTCTCCGGCACAGGAAAGGCCCGCGGGGCCAGCGCCAACCACGCCAATTTTTTTACCGGTCGTCTTCGCGGTCAAAAAGATGTCCAGGCCTTTGCCGTAAACATAATCCATCGCGTAGCGCTGCAACCTCCCAATGGCAATGGGTTTATGTTCCGCACCCAACACGCATGCGCCTTCGCACAATTCCTGCACCGGGCAAACGCGGGCGCAGGTTGCTCCCAAAAGATTCGACTCCAGAATTGTTCGCGCTGAACCTTTCAAATTCCCCGTGCTGATTTTCTTGATGAATTTCGGAATATCAATGTGCGTAGGGCAGGCATGCGTGCAGGGCGCGTCATAACACATCAGGCAGCGTGTGGATTCCACCAGCGCTTCATGCCGGGTCAGCGGTGGAAAAGCCTCCGGCAGCGCTTCCTGGCCTGCTAACCCTGTCGCCTTTTCGTTCAAGACACCCTCCCAACGGCTTGTGAAATCCGCACTGCATTCAGGTGAAACGGGATGAAGAAAGGTTAGAACCGCGGCAGCATTCTTTCAATCTTCTTTTTTCTTCCGTGTCATTCGCTAGCGCTGCGGGGCGCGCTGCATCAAGAGATAGTAAAGTCCCCCTGAAACGAAAAAGCCGACGAACCAGGCATAATCATACAGCCAACGCACGGAGGGTATCAGCAACCCCACCAGGGCCACTGCCACACCAGCAGCAAGTGCCAGCAGCGCCCGCCCGTTGAAACCGTTCTTATATTCGTAAGCACCACCACGCCTGTAAAGGTCTTCGAGTATCAAGCGCCGCCCTCGCACCAGATAGTAGTCGAATATCATGATCCCGGCGATCGGTCCCAGCAAGGCGGAACATCCCACCAGCCACCCAAAAATGTAAGAACTGAAATCGGTCATCAGCTTCCACGGCATCATCAGGATGCCAACGACTCCCGTGATCAAACCTCCCGTGCGAAACGAAATCAGATTGGGCCGCAAATTGGAAAAATCATTCGACGGCGAAACCACGTTTGCCGCCACATTCGTGTTCAGCGTGGCGATCATCAGGGCGATCAAGGCGACCAACGCAACCAGCGGTTGGTTAAATTTCCCAAGCAGCGCAACAGGATCCCAGATCGGCGCGCCAAACAGCACCGCTGATGCCGACGTTACCGCAACGCCAATAAACGCGTAGAGCGTCATTGCCGTGGGAAGCCCCAGCGCCTGTCCCACCATTTGCGCCTTCTGCGATTTTGCGTAGCGCGTGAAATCCGGGATGTTCAGCGCCACCGTGGACCAGAACCCAACCATTCCGGTCAGCGCGGGAATAAAAAACCGGATGAACTCTCCATCGGAATGAAACTTGCTCTCCGTATGCAACACGGGGCCAAAACCCCCGGCTTTCCGCGTGATCCACCCGAGCAACACGAGTCCCACAATCAGCATGAAGGGAGCGCCAATCCCCTCGAGAAACTTGATGGTCTCAATGCCCTTCCAGACCACAAACATGTTGATAGCCCAGAAAAAGAAAAAGCACACCCAGTGTGCGCCGGGAAGATTCCCCGCCCCGGCCCACACAATGCGGAGCATCGAATAAATTGCTTGCCCACCGATCCAGGACTGAATGCCGAACCAACCGCACGCCACCAGAGCGCGAAGCACCGCCGGCACGTTTGCGCCACGAACTCCGAACGAAGCGCGCACGAACACCGGAAATGGAATTCCATAGCGCGTGCCCGCGTGGGCATTCAGCAGCATCGGGATCAGCACGATCAGGTTCCCCAATAAAATGGTCCCGACCGCCTGATACCAGTTCATTCCTCCGGCTATCAATCCGGACGCCAGCATGTAGGTCGGAATGCACACGCTCATGGCCACCCAAAGCGACGCGTAGTTATATGTGCCCCAGGAGCGTTTCTCCTGCGGAATAGGCGCCAGATCATTGTTGTAAAGAGAGGGATCGACGTTTGCGAGCTGCATTTCCACCCCGTCTGAAGCTTTCTGGTGAGGCGCAAGCGTATCGGAAGCGGGCAGAAAATTCCACTCTTGCACGTCTGAGCGCGTGCCCGATTCGGTAGCGATTTCAAGGGAGCTTGCTATATGAGGGTGGCGGGAACCGTCGGGACAAAAAAATAAGGGCGAACCGGCTTGACGCGCGGCTCGCCCTGTCAGACTAGAGGCTAGTTACGTTCGCAGCCTGCAGGCCTTTGGGGCCCTTGGTAACCTCGAACTCAACGGCCTGACCCTCGTTCAACGACTTGTAGCCGTCTCCCTGGATCGCGGAGAAGTGCACGAATACATCTTCCCCGGACTGGCGCTGAATGAAGCCATATCCCTTGCTGGCATTGAACCACTTCACTGTTCCTTGTTCTTTCACTGTGTTTCCTATTCTTTGTTTAAATTATTTGCTGCTGCTCGACTGCCTCCAGCCGTA